>JAAUYB010129387.1_pt1 | contig 17318 bp, 7 predicted proteins | sample 7278071 | NCBI WGS metagenome assembly JAAUYB01 (sample SAMN14350121, study PRJNA611818) | marine sediment metagenome | isolation source: surface marine sediment (1.8m) | place: French Polynesia: Moorea | collected 2018-08
CTGGCCCTGGTTGAAAGTTCGTAGTTCAGCGCGTTGCCACACCATATCCGGTTAGATGTGCCGCGAACTTCCCAACTGGAAGAACCATCGTGACTGGTTGAAAACAACAGATAGTGATCTGTTCGATCATCAGTTCCCCGGATATGGGTGGATTGCCGTAAATCAGCCAATCCCCACACGCGGGAACCCTGATCGATGGCACCGGCAGCGACATAATGCCCGCCCTCCATCTGCCCGATAATCTTGTCTACCAGGCGGAAGCCGTCAGCATGGCCGATGGGCTCATAACGACTGCCGACCACCCCGAGCGGCTCTCGGGTATCATCGCGAAGCACAGCGTAGGCGTCCGGGATGAGTTTCAATTTCCTAAGGCCGGCAAGGTGCTGTTCGGCAGCCGCGAGATCATTGGCCTGCATGCTCGCGAAGACTTGATTGGCAAGGACAGGGTAGTCAGGATGCATGAGCTGCACCTTGACCGGGTTGAAGTGGAGATCCCCTGCCTGAGCAATTTCCTCCCAGGTCATGTAGGACCCGCCGACGGCGGCGATATTATCGTAAATACCCAAAGGTTGTACTTGAGCCGTCATGTTCGACCTCCTTGAAGTGAGAAGGGTTCCTTCCCTTCCCTTGATCGAGGGGGCCGCCACGCGGGGGTCGCCGTTTCCGGCCGGTTCCTGGAAATGCAAGGGCGGATGCCGCAACGAAGTGAAGGCATGCCCCTTGCGGTGAAGCCAACCGGCCGGACACGGTGACACTCGCGTATCGTGCCCTGATCAAGGGAAGGGAAGGAACCCTTTGGAGGTTAATCAAAACCAGGATTGAGTTAATAAAAGGGTCAATTAATTGATTTGTACTCAGGCTATTACCGCTTACGGCTCCCGCTCCCCATCGTTCTAGTTGGTATCCATGCGCAGTGGCAGAAAATGCGCCGGGTAAACCCGGCGCTTCTTGTGCTCAAGCGGCTCTGTCTTCAAGTTCTCGGGTCAAGCGTTGGATTTCAAGCTTTGCTTGTCTTAGCTGCTCGTCTTTCTCCGCGAGTTCCTTCTTTAAAGCCTCCACACGGCTTTGTTCTTGGGCTAGTTGGTCGCGTTCTTTTTTCAACTTTTCAAGCTCGGCGTCGGATTCTTTTGGGAAAAGGTCGATGGCCAGGGTTGGCAAGGGCTCATTGTTTTTGTGTTTGTCCCGGCAAATCAGTAAGGCTTGTTCGATCCGGTTTAAGTACGGGCCTTCCTTTTGCGGGTTGAATTCTTTGACACAGTAACCGTCTGTTACGTCGCCGCTGATATGGTTCACCAGATTTTTCAAGACCTTCCTGGGCGTGTTGATTTCATCGGCCAGAGAAATGAAGGTTCGTCTCAGAGCGTGCGGATTGAACTTGCAGTGGTCCGGCATGCCTTCCAGGATGACCGCTTCACCGGCGCGGTGGGTGCTGATGTGTTTTCCCCTGTGCTTTTTCTCACGTGAGGGCGTGGGGAAGACGTAGGGATTACCCGGCAGCCTCCTTTCGTAGAGTTCTTTGAAGATGGACAGCGCATAAGGGCCGATGGGCTTGATGTGGGTCTTCTTGTTTTTCACGATTTGGCCGGGTAGTTTGAAATAGCCGGTTTCCAGGTCGATGTAATCCCATTTCAAGCGTCTTGCCTCACCGTTGCGCATACCCAGAAACAGGCTGATCAGGTAGAGACGCATGGCCGTACGAATACCTTGACTTCTTGTCGGGTCGTTTCTTACCTCTTCGGCGTGGGCGATGAAGCGTCCGACGAGGGAAAACGGGATGACGACCTTTTTAGGGTCCACGGTGAACATCTTATGGACCCGCATGAGTTTGAGCGGATTTCCCGGACAGGGGATACCCTGGCTGTCGGCATAATCCTTGGCCGTGTTCCAGATGGCGCGGATGGTCTTGAGCAACTTGACTGCTCTGGAGTTGGAGACATCGCCGGCGACCTTTTGAGCGCGCTTGATGATGTCTTCCATCTTGATGTCGTCAAGCGGGCGGTCCGACCAGTCGGGAGCCTGGGTTTTCAGAGTGTTGGAATAAAAAAGAATGGTGCTCTCGGCGGGGTTCTTGTACTCGATGTGGAGTTCCAGGGCATGACTGACGGTGATGCGCTTGATGATCTTCGGCTTCAAGGAATAGATCACGCCGTCTTTCTGGTTCCGCTCCATGATGACTCTGGTTGGGTCCTGACCGTCCCGGCAAAGCTGGGTCCAGCGTCTGGCGATGTCCCTGGCTACTTCTACATGCATGGCGGGGTATTGGCCGATGGTGAACTTCTGGGGTGCCGTGGTGACGCCGGTGATTCTCCTCTCCAGGATAAAGGTTTTGGTGCTCTCGCCGACAACGGCACGGAACCCGGCGATTTCGGTATCGCTAACGATGTGTCGCCGGCCTTTCTGACCGGTCAGGGAATCCAGCTTCTTCAGGGTCAATTTTGCTTTCTCTCGGGTGTTCTTCATCGTTCACGCTCCTTGTGCGTGCGCGACTCATGCGCGACGCGGAGTTTGTATAGCTTCGGTCAAGCTGGCCGCACCAACCGAACCCATTATTTGTGCGTTTACGATAAACAACAGAAAACAAGCCACTTTGGCCGTAGTTGGCCGCACATCGGTCACCAACGGGCATGGCGCTTTTAATACCGGAGCCTGCGAAGGTCTCAGCGGTAACCGGCCACAATTTTCTCATTTAACCAACGGTTTGGGCACCTGGCGGGAGGACGATTGGGGGCTCGACGGCCATCACCTCCTCGGTAGCCTCTTTTTGTCCCGAAAAAGGTATTCCATCAACCCTAGCAGGCTCAGAACTTGGGGGCTTCGCCAAACACACGCTTTTCATCAACCGGTGTATGGTGAGGGCTTGATTGGATCGATAGGTGCGTCGCCGCCGTTTTCACGGCGGCGACGCGTGGGGCGGGATTGGCCGCGCTAGGGTTCCGAACACCTTCGACGCCCGACCGCACCGCGCCTCGCTCTGCCGACCAGATGTCGGATTAGTAGCAGGTTTGAGTCTTACTGACCGCCGATGCACACCGGGTTGCATTGGGGCAGGATCTGGGGGCTGATGCAGGGGCCGCCGCCCGGGGCGACCCAGCGCACACAGGGATAGCTGCTGTTGGTGCAGAGACAGGGGCCCGGGTCGCAGATGGGTACACAATTCACGGCGGCCTGGGCGGGGGCGGGTGTCAGGAAGGCGGCGATGCCAAAGGTCAGGATGCCGGCCATGGACACGGAGAAGAAGAGTGCTTTGACTTTGCGCAACATGGACAAACCTCCAAGGGGCACGATTCACCGCACTGGCCTTTGTGCGGTCGGTTGGCGGTTTCGGGGTTCTTTGGGGGCGCGGGGCGAGCAGTTGGGCGACCCCATAACGAGTAGTTGAATTGGATTCGGGTCATTCCACGCTGAATTATAATTTTATTGTAACCGGCAGTTAGAGAATTGTGCAAGTTTATTGATGATTCAGGGTGTAATCGAAGTAGGGAGAAAATATGCTCGAAGGAGCGCTGTGAGGCGATACTGCCCGGGAAGGAAGGCTTGGCAGCCGGCTGCCAAGCGATGCGTCCCGGGAAAGAAGGCTTAGAATACGTATGGTCCTGCCGTCCTCATGATGGTAAAGGTTTCCGCGAAGCCAGGTTCCAGTGAGATGAAACCAGTTCCTTATGACTTTGTGAGCACCCCTGCTCCCACCACTTCATGGAAGTTCTTTAAAAATGATTACTTCAAAGCCATTTTATCTATTTGGTTTTTCAGTTTTGCCAACCGCTCGCAAACCACGCGCTGCCCGCACCCTTTGCGCATAACCATGGTCTCAGCAGGGAAAACCGGAAAAATCAGGCGGCACACTTGACAAACCAAGCTCTCCGCACTAAATTTAACTTTGCAGTACAAAGTGCACTGCAAAACTTGTCGAGGAGGCTGTCATGGTTGCCAATGCTGATCTCAAACAGCTCGAACGCAAAGCCTTTCGCTCCTTTTACCAGGACGGGCTCTGGGACATTTACCTGGGGCTCCTGCTGCTGGGGATGGGTCTACCCCGCATCCTCGATGAGCTTGGATTGCCGTCGGCTCCCGGCCGCGAAGCACTGATCATGCTGCCGCTGGTCATCTTTGCGCTTATGTTGCTGGTGCTGGGCAAGAAGTGGATTACCTCGCCGCGCCTGGGTTACGTCAAATTCTCACCGGCCCGCAAGAAAAAAACCACTGTCATCGGTTTGATTCTGGTCATTACCTTCCTGCTGGGAGCGGGTCTCTATGCCCTCGTCGAAACGGGTCTCGTAAACTTGGGCGGTGGCAATCACCTCTTCCTGGTCTTTTTCGTGGTGTTGTCCGCCGGCGTGTTCGCCCTGATGGCCTATCTCCTCGATTTCAGGCGCTTGTACGCTTACGGTCTCCTGTTCGCGCTGGCCCTGCCCGCGGCCAAGGCGCTTCAAGGCGCGGGAAGCGCTTACCCATTCCTGATCGCCTATGTTTCGGGCGCGATCATCATGCTGGCGGCCGGTGTCGCCGCCTTGCTGCGCTTCGTCCATAAATACCCGCCGGTCTCCCCCGAGGCGGCCGGTTGAAGGTGGCGGCCATGATACAGGATGCAAAAAACCACCTGGAAACGCTTTCCAATCTCGATCGCATCGTGCATGAGCCCGCGCGCTTGATGATCCTAGCGTTGTTGTACGTGGTCGAGGAGGCCGATTTCACCTTCATTCTGCGCCAGAGCGGCCTGACTTGGGGCAACCTGTCGTCTCACCTGACCAAATTGGAGACCAGGGGCTATGTGCAAGTTACCAAGCGCTTTGTGGCAAAGAAACCGAACACGGTCCTGCGCCTGACAGAAGCGGGCCGAACCGCGTTTCAGGACTACCGCCGGAGCATGACAGAGATCCTGGAACAGCTGCCGGAATGAGCTGATGTATTTAGTTGCCGCTCCCTTAAATTGGTGCTTGGACAAACATCCCGGCGTGATGGTGTGATTGAAAAGGCACGCGAGCCGGAAGCTCTGGTAGAATCTTGGAGTACGATCAGCCAAGATAGGCTAGGGGTACCCCGGGCTTGGACGGTGAACGTTGGCAACTGATCAAAGACATTGTGGCTGAAGCCTTGGAAATGGATGCTTCCGGATAGGAACGGTTTGAACACCTGGTGATCGGCGCGGCCGGGAGCGTCGTCGGCCATCTTTCTCCCATGACGACCTTCCGTCCCGGAAAACGCGTCCCATCAACCATGAGGTTGGGGTCATCGAGAAAGGGGCCCGCGAGTTCCATCTGTCCAAGCCGGCAAGTGGCGGATTCCCGATCGAGTGCCAACAACGGGACCCTTTGTTCGGAAGTTTCAGAAAAGGTATGGGTAAGTGGGAAAAAAAGTTCTTCCGGAATTTTGGGGGATGGGCATGGACTTTCCTTTCTCGAACATAAAGCGGGGGCTCCACCAAAGTTTTGGGCCCCGGCCTCTAGAACCCCTTAAGAATGCCTTGGGCGCTCCGCAAGCGACGCGCCCAAGGCATTCGTATGGTGCGCTAGGGGCTGAACCCTAAACCATGGTCGTTCCATCGTTTATCCTTCGAAAGAGCCCAAACTGACAATCACCAACATCGTTATCCCCCCAAATCCCGAATGAGCCATAATATCTAACCTAAATCCTGCAAGTAACCCAGCAAAGGTAATCGTCTACCCCCTTGGCTCGTGCCTTGGGCTGATTTAGGGGGACAGACTGGTTTTCCCATGGACCAAATCGACGGTCTCGCCGAAGACCTGGCGAACCGCAAGACGGTAGGCATGACTGCATGACTGAGATCGGCTGCAACTCCTTTGAGGTTACCGGATCGGATGTTCCGGAGGATGGAACAGGTGTGTCAGCCGCCTATTCACCACCGTGAATCACCACACCGCGACCACAACGGCCGTCGATGCGGGTTTCAATCGCGTTTGGCAAGACCACATGGCGGATGCCCATTACCTCTTTTTCTACCTTTTGCCCTTCCAGCCAGTCCAGGTCCTTATAGTGCTTGGGATTACCGGCGTTGATGCAGAAATAACCTACCTTCAGAGAGCTGAGGTTGTGGAAGAAGTGGGTCCCCTGGGAAGGGACGATATGGGAGTGCGGCAGCTCCAGCTCCACGATGGTTTTGGCTCCCGAGACCTGACCCCAGACGACCGGAATGCCCAGCCAGGGATCCGCGGTCCCCCAGCGGCCCGGACCCATCAGCAGATAGGGACGGTTCGCCCGGGCGAGCTGGTAGTTGAGGATCCCGATCTCACGGGCCAGCAGCTCACTCTTATTGAGCTCGAACCGGTCGGGATGGATGTAGACCACATCCCGGATATTCCCGGTGATGCCGTTGCCCATGGCCTTGCCGGCTAACAGCAGCTTCGAACGATCCGAGGTGTTGTCCAGGGAAACAGTTTTTTCGTGGCCCATTCCCATCAGGGGCCTCAGCTCGAGCACCGCCAGCTCGGCCGGCCGGCCATTGCGGTCCAATGCCACGGCAAACTCGATTTCCACCGAAGCGCCCATCCCCTCGGAACACAGGTCCAGCAGGTCGCTGACCAGGGGAGCCAGCGGGAAGCGGTCGTATTTCAGGACGCCTGCAAAATTCACGATCCGTACCCCGGCACGATAGATGCTGTCATAGATGACATCGTTTTCCTTGGACCAGGTTGCGCCCACCGAGCGCAGGGTGCCGTCCTTTTCGGCTCTGGAAAGCCCTTCCAAGACCAGGTTGACCGCCGTATCCCGGTCGGGCATGCGCTCGGGGTCCGCGAGGCTCAAGGCAAAGAAGTCCCGTTGAGAGGCATTGAGCGCTTCCTGGGAAGTCGACATTTGCGGCAGCACGTTGGGATGCTTGGGTGAGAAACGCAGGGCCCTGCGGCCATCCACCACGGTATAACCCAATCCCAAGGCAACGGTGACAATCCCGTCTTCCGGCTTGATGTAACCCAGGGGGTAGTAGTTGTGAGACTGAGCGACCCCCGCGAAATCGGGGTAGAAGAGGTCGCCGAAGCGTTGGCCGACGAGGCGTTGAATCACAACCGCCATTTTCTCCCGTTCCGGCCGGAAGGCGTTGGCGGCCAGGAACCGCCGGGCCTCTTTGAAGAATGAGGAAGCCATCACAAGCCGAATCGCGCGTGATAATTGCTGCATCCGAATCTCGAATGAATCGGCCGAGTTGGGCAGGATGAAGGTATCGTAGAGACCGGCGAGCGGATGAAAGGAAGAGTCTTCCAGCAAGCTCGATGAACGGACCGCCAGGGGATAGTCGATCTCTGTGACGATCTTCTCGACTACCTCTAAAAGCTCATCATCGAGCTCTTGCTCCAAGAAGAGACGGGTCACCTCCTCGTCGGAGTCCGCTTCCAGAGCACGGTGAGCCAGATCATTACGGGCGCAGAAACGGTCGTAATAATCGGTGCAGATCACGGCGGTACGGGGGACGGTGATATGGATTCCCGGGTATTTCTGATTGATGGGGCTTTCGGCGAGCATATGGGCCACAAAGGCAATGCCGCGTGACTTGCCGCCCATGGACCCTCGGCCGACACGGATGAAATCGCGCGTCAGCAGGCTGGAAACCTTGGGGAGGTCGGTCACCTGACCGCGCTGGCGTTGGTAGAGGAATTGTGAAAAGACCTCGATGAGATAGTCGCGAACCTCCTCCAGGTCACGGAACTCTTCCACCTGCCGGTACTTCACTTCCATGGCCGGGTCAAACTCGGATCGGGCCATGAGCCAGTTGGAAAAATCCTGCTTACGCGCATGATACTCGATGGATTCCACTGGGATTTGCTTGAGGACCGACAGCATCTCTTCCATATTCCCGGCCTCACCCACCACCTCACCGTTGGGCAACTTGAAGACGAAGGAACCGAACCCGAAGTTGTGCTTCATGAAGTCGCCGATCTCGCGCATGCTCGTTTTCTTGTGGGCAAAATGAATGTCGAGACCGTGGGCAATCTCGCCGAATTTCTTGTCAGTGGAGAGCAGCAGCACCGGCAGGTCCGGCCGCTTTTTGCGGGCATCGCCGACCAGGGTCAAGCCGGCGGTCTCATCCATGACGCCCTGGCGGGGGAAGCTCACGTCACAGACAATCCCCAGCAAATACTCGCGATAAAGTTCAATCAAGGCGGTCGCCTCATCGTAGTTCCGCGCCAACAGGATTTTGGGGCGGACCCGCATGCGATGCTGCCGGTCCCGTTCATTGAGCCGGTGGGGTAGCAGCGAGTGGAACTGGGCCAGGATCTCCCGGTACATTTCCGGCAGAAAGGCCGAAAAGAAAGCGGGATCATCCTCGACCACGACAATCACACGGACCATGCCCTCCGCCGTATCGTGCTCCACGTTCTTGAAGTCTTCCACGCATTTGACCAGAGCCACCAGCAGGGTTGGCTCCCCGGTCCACAGAAAGACTTGGGGGATGGCATCGAGCGTCGAGTCGCGCAGGTAGGTCTCGGCCTCGGCACGATCGTAGGTGAGCATGACCACGGGCAGGCCCGGGTGGCGTTCCGCGATTGTCGCCGCCAGCTCACGGGGCGGCAAATCGGAGCAATGGGAGGTGGTCACCACCAGGTCATAACGCTTTTTTTTCAGCTTCTCCAAGGCTGCGCCGGCGGAGCTGACATGGGAAAAATGAGGCGGGAAGGAAATGTCCAGGGAGGAATACTCCGTGAGCATGCGGTCGGAAAACCGACCGTCCTCCTCCAGAATAAAGCGATCGTATGGGCTCGCGATCATGAGAATTTCCCTGATCAGCGTTGGCATCATCTCGCTGAATTCGAAGGAGGAATGGTCGGGCTTTTTTTTCATACCAGACCCTGGTCCATCATCGAGCAGGCTACCTTGAAGAAGCCCGCGATATTGGCGCCGGCGACAAGGTTACCGGGCGACCCGTATTTCTCCGCGTTATCCACACAGGTCGCGTGGATGCTCCTCATGATGCGGTGCAGCTTCTCGTCCACCTCTTTGCGGGACCAGGCCAGACGCATGCTGTTCTGGCTCATTTCCAGAGCGGAGGTCGCCACACCGCCCGCGTTGGCCGCCTTGGCGGGCCCGAAGAGCAGGCGATGGTCGATGAACTGATCTACCGCCCCGGGTGTCGAGGGCATGTTCGCCCCTTCCGAGACGCAGATACAGCCGTTGTCGATCAGGTTGCGGGCATCCTTTTCGTTGATTTCGTTTTGGGTTGCGCCGGGCAGGGCAATATCCGCCTTGATATTCCACAGCGGATTGTGGTCGAGGGTTGGATCGACCGCGTAGTATTCCGCCTTGGGAAACTTGTCGACGTACTCTCTGATCCGCCCCCGTTCCTCGTTCTTCAGGCGCTTGACATAGGCCAGCTTTTCCCGATCGATGCCTTCCTCATCGTAGATGAAGCCGCTGGAATCGGAGAAGGTAAGCACCTTGCCCCCGTAGTCCAGGACTTTTTCCGCGGCGAATTGGGCCACGTTGCCCGCGCCGGAAATGATGCAGGTTTTGCCGTCCATGGTCAAGTTGCGGCTCTCGAGCATTTCCATGGCGAAATAGACCTGGCCGTAACCGGTTGCCTCGGGCCGGATCAGGGAACCGCCCCAGTTGAGGCCCTTGCCGGTGAGCACGCCCTCGAAGCAATTGGCCAGACGTTTGTACTGGCCGAACAGGTAGCCGATCTCGCGGCCGCCCACACCGATATCACCCGCGGGGACGTCCGTGCTCGCGCCGATGTGACGGAACAGCTCGCTCATGAACGACTGGCAGAAGGACATCACTTCCACATCCGATTTCCCCTTGGGATCGAAATCGGAGCCACCCTTCCCGCCACCGATCATGGTGGTGGTCAGCGCATTTTTGAAGACCTGCTCGAAACCCAGGAACTTGAGGATGCTCAGATTCACCGACGGGTGAAAGCGGAGCCCGCCCTTGTAGGGGCCGATGGCGCTGTTGAACTCCACGCGGAAGCCCCGATTGACATGGAACTCGTTGCGATCGTCGACCCAGGGAACTCTGAAGGAAATCACCCGCTCAGGCTCCGTCAGGCGCTCCACGATTCTGGCCTTGATGAACTCGGGGTGCCGCTCCAATACGGGTCCAATGGAGTCGAGCACTTCTTCTACCGCTTGGTAAAACTCGGGTTCATGGGGGTCTCTTTTTTTCACTTGCTCTTTGACTTCGTCGATGTAGCTCATGATGTTCTCCTTAATTAATCAGCCATTTGTCCGGCTGTCGTGCCGGCCATTGCAGGTTTTGAAATGGGGAGCGCGCCGATCATCGCGCGGATAAGCTATACAATCCATATCCAAAGCATAATTGATGCCGATTTCAGAGCAGCCGGACCCTCTCGGGAACCCTTCTGCCCACTGGGTTTCGGATGCGTAATTCGTCCCATTACGGCGCGCTCGTGCGGACTATTCAATAGTTTGTGGGTATTCCCTCAAATTGCGGGGGGTGGACACCGACGGCGGTCAAATGGTGCCCGGCCCGGCGGCCGTCGTGAAACTTGAACTTCCGCCAAAGAGTGATGCCGGTTCCTTACGGTCCCGGCACCCCAGTAGGATTCAGGTGTGATTTCCTCACTGAGGATCAACTCATCGTGGCGTCTAAGGCCGTCAAGCAATTGCGTCCAGTCGATCGAGTTTCATTAGCACGCACTGGTTGCCCTTTCTATGAAGGCGTTCTATTTTTGTAATTTTCGCCGCTTGCGCTTCAAAATCCTTCTCTCGTTCGCGATACTGCGCTATAATGCTGCTTCTTCAAGGTTACCACCTTACAGTATCGCCTTATTTCATCCTTTCGTGATTTTTTTATCTCTCTCTTTACCAGGAAAAGATTTCGGGCGTCATACATTAATCAGCTTTCAGTATTTATTTCCGCCGTTCCCTTTAAACGGCGGCATATTTCGGAGTAGTAAACATGAAAAAGACCGCAGTTTCTTTTGCAGCCGGTTTATCCGGCTTGCTTTTCGCGGCTGCCGCTCTTGCCGGCGACGACCATTTATTGTTAACGGAGGCGGTTGTCACACCTACCGCAGCGGAATTCGTAGAAATCTTCAATCCGACCGGGGCTCCGATCGCCTTGGATGACGTCTATCTAAGCGATGATGCGGACTACGCCCTGCTGCCCGGTGCCTCGGGTGCCGGCCCCGCTCCTTCTATCAGCTCGTCCGATTTCATCGTGCGTTTCCCCCCCGGGTCCAGCCTGGGCGCGGGCGCGGTCGCCGTGGTCGCGATGGATGGCCTGGCCTACGAGGCGACCTATGGCAGCAAGGCCGACTACGAACTAAAGGGCACCGACGGCGCAACCCCCGACATGATCGCCACGAACCTGGGTGCTGGCGCGGGCCTCACCAATAGCGGCGAAGCGCTCGTACTCTTCAGCTGGGACGGGAGCTCGGATCTGGTGGCCGATCTCGATATGGTTCAGATCGGCACGCCCTCGGCGAGCAATATGTTGGCGGACAAGAGTGGGCTGATGGTTGACGGACCGGATGGGGACAGCAGCGCCTCTGCCTATGCGGCAGAGGCCGCCTCCATCCCCAGCCAGGCAGGCGATCCCGGGCCGGGTGTCTCCACCAAACGGATCCGTTTCGAAAGTGGTTTCGAAGCCGCGGGCGGCAACGGCCTAACCGGCGACGATGAGAGCAGCGAAGATACTTCCGTGACCTGGGACTCCCTATTCAGCATACCCGATCCCGGTGTTTTCAATGTGGGGAGCGTCTTGCCGGATGTGGTGATCAACGAGGTAGATTCTGACACGGCCGGAACCGATACCCTGGAGTTCGTGGAGTTGACCGGACCCGCGGGGACCTCCCTGGACGGCCTGGTGTTGGTGTTGTACAACGGTTCCGACGACGCTTCCTACGCCGCATATGACCTGGACGGCTACAGTATCGGACTCGGCGGCTTTTTTGTGGTGGGCAATGCGGGCGTTGCCAATGTGGATCTCGTGATTGCCGGCAACAGCCTTCAGAATGGGGCGGATGCCGTGGCCCTGCATCTCGGCGATGGGGCCGATTTTCCCAACGATACCCCGGTGACCGATGTGGATTTGATCGATGCCCTGGTCTACGACACATCCGACGCGGATGACAGCGGCTTACTCAATGTGCTGACCCCCGGCCAGGCCCAGATCAACGAGAATGGGGGCGGCGATAAAGACAACCACTCCAATTCCCGCCTGCCTGACGGTGGTACCGCTCTCGATACCTCTACTTATGTCCAACAGGCGCCCACCCCCGGCGCATCCAACGGCGGCGGCCCGACCCCGGTCATCAACGAGGTCGACGCGGATACGCCCGGTACGGATGTGGCCGAATTTATCGAGCTCCTGGGTGAGCCCAATGCCTCCCTCGACGGCTTGGTGCTGGTGCTGCACAACGGCTCCGACGATGCCTCCTCGGCTGCCTTCGACCTGGACGGTTACAGTCTCGACGGTGACGGTTTCTTCGTCCTGGGCAATGCCGGGGTCACCAATGTGGATTTGGTGGTTCCCTCCAATACCATTCAGAACGGTGCTGACGCGGTTGCCCTATACATCGGCGATGCGGCCGATTTCCCGGTCGATACGCCGGTCGATAATATCGGCCTGCTGGATGCGGTGGTCTACGATACCAACGACGCCGACGATGCGGGCCTGCTCTCGGTTTTAACACCAGGTCAGCCGCAAATCAATGAGGACGGCGCGGGCGACAAAGACAACCACGCCATTGCACGGGTGCCCGACGGCGGCCTGCCCTTCGACACCAGCACCTACGTCCCGCAGATGCCGACACCCGGTGCTTCCAATATCATCGTCGACACCGATATCGTGATCAACGAGGTGGACGCCGATACGCCGGGCACCGATATGGCCGAGTTCGTCGAGCTTTTCGGTACACCCAACAGCCCTCTCGACGGCCTGGTTGTCGTCTTCTACAACGGCAATGGCGATACCTCTTACGCGGCCTACGATCTAGACGGCTTCAGCACGGACGGCGGCGGCTTTTTCCTGATGGGTAACGCCGCCATCCCCGGCGCGGACATCATCCTCTCGTCCAACGCCGTGCAGAACGGCGCGGACGCCATTGCCATCTACGCCGGCAATGCTGCCGACTTTCCCAACGGCACGGCGGTCACCGCGAGTGGCTTGATCGATGCGTTGGTATACGACACCAACGATTCCGACGATGCCGGCCTGTTGTCGGTATTGCTCCCCGGCCAGGCTCAAATCAACGAAGACGGGATGGGTGACAAAGACAACCATTCCAACTCGCGGCTGCCCGACGGTGGTAGTGCGCTGGATACCTCGTCCTATGTTCAGAAGGCCCCCACGCCGGGCTTCTCGAATGTACCCGTGCCCGAGATCGTGATCAACGAAGTGGATGCCGATACGCCGGGTACCGATATGGCCGAGTTTCTGGAGCTGTTCGGTGCGCCCAACGAGCCGCTGGACGGTTTGGTCGTGGTAACCTTTAACGGAAGCAGCGATACCTCCTACGGTGCCTACGACCTGGACGGTTATAGCCTGGACAACGACGGCTTCTTCGTGATCGGCAATGCCGGGGTCGACAATGTGGGCCTGGTATTCCCCGGTAACTCCCTTCAGAACGGCGCGGACGCCGTTGCGCTCTACGTGGGCAGCGATACGGACTTCCCCAATGGAACCGCGGTGACGGAGAACAAGTTGATCGACGCCTTGGTCTACGACACCGATGACGCCGATGATGCCGGCCTGCTGGTCCTGCTCAATGCCGGCCAGCCCCAGGTCAATGAGCGTGGCGGCGGTGACGGCACCGGTCATGCCAATGCTCGTGTGCCCGATGGCGGGATCGCTCGGAACAGCGACACTTACGTGCAACAGGCACCCACGCCGGGCGCGCCCAACTTCGTAGAGCCGCCGGTGACCATCGCCGAGATTCAGGGGGCGGGCACAGACTCTCCCCTGGTGGGCCTCAACAAGCGCACCGAGGGCAATATTGTCACGGCCGTTGCCGCCAATGGGTTTTATATTCAGACGCCGGACGCGGACGTGGACGGCGATCCGATGACCTCAGAGGGCCTGTTTGTCTTTACCGGCGGCGCACCCGCGCTTAGTGTGGGTGATGAGGTCGAGGTCGAAGGTGATATCGTCGAGTTCTTCGGATTTACCGAGATGAGCGGGAACGTGAGCTTCACGGTAACGTCCTCGGGGAACCCCTTGCCCTCGGCTGCCCTGCTCGACGGCAGCCTTCCATCACCGGTACCCCGGCCGACACCGGACTTGGAGCCTCTGGAGGGCATGTTGGTTGAGGTCATCGGCGGTGTGGCCGGCGGGCCTACGAACAGATTCGGCAATATCCCGTTGGTGGCCGTGGGCGGGCGGCCCTTTCGCGAGCCCGGTATCCTCTTCCCGGGCCTGCCCGGTCTCCCGGTTTGGGACGGCAATCCCGAGATATTCGAGGTGAACCCCGACGGCGCGGGCCTACCCAACGTGGATGTCTTCGCAGGCGCAACGATCGACACGGTGGGCGCCCTGGGATTCAGCTTCGGCGCCTACCAGATCCAACCGACCTCGCTCGATGTGACACCGCCTAACCTAACCCTGGACGGTGTACGTGACCGGAATATCGGCGAGATCACCGTGGCCTGCCAGAACATGTTCCGTCTCTTCGACGGCCTGCCGGATGCCGGCGGCTATGCCGATCGATTGACCAAGTTCTCCCTTTGGATTCGGGAGGTGATGGACGCCCCCGATATCCTCGCGGTCTCCGAGGTGGGCACGATCGAGGTGCTCGAAGACCTGGCCGCCCGGATCTTGAACGATGACCCCGCCGTCAACTATTCGGTCTACCTGATCGAGGGTAACGATATTGGCGGCATCGATTCCGGTTTCATGGTGCGTGACTCCATCAATGTGAGCAGTGTCAGCCAAATTCAGGCAAACGATACCTTTACGTACGAGGGTACCGTTTTCATCCTCCATGACCGGCCGCCGTTGTTGCTGGAGGGCTCTCTGGATTCCGGCGGCCTGTCTTACCCCATCAACGTCATGGCCGTTCACAACCGTTCGCTCAGCAGCATCGCGACCAGCGGCCGTGTCCGTGCCAAACGCTGGGAACAGGCAGACCGCATCGCCTCGGCCATTCGCGATATGCAGATGATGGACCCGGATTTGCACCTGGTTGTTTGTGGCGACTTCAACGCTTTTGAATTCACGGACGGTTACGTGGACAGCCTGGGGATCATCACCGGTATCCTTGACCCCTTGGGCGCCCTGTTGCCGGGCACTGACTACGATCCGGATCTGACCAATCAGGTGCTTTCCGTGCCGGCGTCCGAGCGCTACTCATTCGTGTTTGCCGGCTCGGCCCAATCCTTGGATCACATATTGACCACCGCCTCACTCGACAATTATGTCGTTGAGATGCAATACGCACGCGGGAACGCGGATGCGCCGGGTGGGCTGGGCTCCGATGTGACCACCCCCTTCCGCTCTGCCGATCACGACGGCCTGGTTCTCTACCTTGCCCTGCCGACCCTGCCGGACATCATCGCCCGCCTGCAGGCTGTTATCGCGGCCAACCCCGGCAAGTGTACCGACAAGGTGGAGGATGCCCTCGCCGGGGCCGATACCGCCTTGGATGAGATGCTCAAGCCCGATCAAGAAGCGGCCTTGGGGAACTTGGAGGGCGTTGAGGGTGATCTCGAAGCAGCCTACGACGAGGAGGAATGTAACGATCCCTCCGAGCTGGTCAGCTTGATGGACGATATCGCCGCTATCGCCCGATACGTGGTTGTGACGGCCGTCGAGGAGGCCTCCGGCAATACCGGCGATGCCGAAGACTCCCTGGCCGAAGGGGACGACTACAGGGCCGAAGGTAAGTACAAGGACGCGGTCGCCAAGTACAAAGACGCCTTGAGTAAGCTCTAGGACTTTGTCCTGAGGTCGGCACGGGAACTGGATGGAGTGTCCGGTCAATGTGCCTAAAGGCCTTGTAGGGTTTGGGGCTCACGATGTACGATCGTGGGCCCTGACCTTTCCCCAGCCCGGCTAAATTTTGTCCGTTGTCCAAATACCAAAAAGGCAGACCTGAGGGCAGCCGACCCCAGAAAAAGAAGCCAACCAAAAAACGATGCCATGAATGACGGCAAGGCCTTTTCGAATCGATGGTTTTGTTGACCCGAATTCAAGGAGGCAGAAGAACCGAAAACTCACCGCTGAGTGGGGTGGGAGGTTTTTATTCCAAATCCGTATCGACAACTTTTTGTCGTTGATTTCGCCCAAGGCGGCTAGCACGCCGCCGGATCTTTTTCGATGCCCGCGAAGGACCTATCCGGCTTCCTCTTAGCCGGAAATCACCGCTCGAACCTCCATTCCGAAAGTCGGTGCGCCGGGAATGACCGCTGGTTCCTTCATTCTGAGAGTCGGAATGCCGAAAATCAGTAGCGGTTCCTTGCGCTCGGGCTTCCGGAATCGGGGAATCTGGACTGATTCTTTGGTGCGTGACTTTCGAAATCGAGGCATAAGTCTCTATTTCACAAGCCTCGACAACAGAAATCGAGCAATAGCGTCGGTTTTCCTCGCGCAGGAGGCCGGCCAAAGAATATATGTAGACTATAAGCATATATATTTAAAATAGAAACAATATGATCTATATGGCAGACCCCGAGAAAGCGCATTAAGATACCTCCTGAAGGCAGCGCAAAGGCTGCCGTGAAAGTTTGGCAAAGGAGGTACTCATGCGCGTGTTGGACATCAGAAGCGATGCCTATCGCGAGGAATGGTTGAACCGTATGCTGAAGACCGCCGCTTTGGAGAGGGAATTCGGCGCGGGTTTTCTGCCCCGAAACCTCATCGATCGCGGTCTCGACTTGGAAAGCGCGTTCCCGGCGGCCGTTGCGGCCAAGGTCCAAACGCTGAGTTCCCGCCACCAACAGGTCCTGGCTTGCGATCAAAATCTGGGTAAACTGGCCAAACTGTGCCGCTCGTTCTGGCGAATGTTGCAGGCCCGGGCCGAGGTGTTGGATCACTCCTCCGAAATCTTCAAAATCTACGGCCTGGACGCCTCCGGCAAGTTCCTGATCGCCCGCTACAAGCGGGATTGGCTGAAATACGCCCGAACCTTGATCAAGGCGGAAGCCGTCGCCGTGGCCCGGGGTTATCCACCCATGACTCTCCCCGACATCGCCGCCGTAGAAACGACTCTGGCCGCTGCCGAGACCTCCTGCCAGGGCGTCGATCGCGCCGGCCTGGCTCATCAGGCCGTGTTGACCGGCCTGAAAGCCGCACGCCGACGGGTGGATGAACTGAGGGGCGATGTCTACGCCTACCTGCGCTTCGCCCTGCGCGGCCTGAGCCCGTCCCGCCGCCGGGAAATCCAACGCCGCTACGGCTACACCTTCAGC
>JAAUYB010080627.1_pt1 | contig 17296 bp, 10 predicted proteins | sample 7278071 | NCBI WGS metagenome assembly JAAUYB01 (sample SAMN14350121, study PRJNA611818) | marine sediment metagenome | isolation source: surface marine sediment (1.8m) | place: French Polynesia: Moorea | collected 2018-08
GATGTGGTCGACAAGGACGGTTTCTTCCAGGACCGCCGGATCAGCGTGGAAAAGGATGATTTGTTCCCCGGTGTTCAAGGCAATGAGTGGGGTTACACCCTGAACAAAATGCATGCCGAAGAATATGTTCAGCAAATGCCGAGGATTCACCGGCCCGGTACGCGGGTAGAAGACAGCGGTGTTTACGATGCGATCGACGAGCACGGCTGCTTCCTCAACTTTCAAATCGTCGCGGAAAAGGAAAAAGGATTTCCCGAGATGAAGCACCCCCGCGCGATAGGGTACATCTTGCACCTCAAGGAGGAACATGTCCGCAAAGGCATCTTCTTCCATCCGGGTCAAGAGGTCCTCTACAGCGGTGTCTATGAAGTCGTCGATGCCAATAAAAATTTTATCAACCGTCAAGTTACCTGTATGGCCGGTGATTCGTTTCCACCCATGATCAAGCCCGCAAGCGGGCCGATGGGCAAGTGGTATGTGCTTAGTTACAGGGCGGCCTATTCACCCTATATTTTCCTTCCGGGAGAGAAGATAGAAAGAAGCGGCTCCTATTACATCATCGACCATGACGGGTTTGTTCTCGCGGAGGAGCAATGCGAGCGCGGTGAGCATTTTGCGGACTTCGGGGAACTCCACGATCCCTACGGCTATGTCTGGAAAGATGCCTGCAGCCTGCCTCGTGAACGGGAATACCCCACGAAATACACTGAATCCAAGATTTATAATCCGCCGATGCCCAGGATTCACCGACCCGGCACCCTGGTGGAAGACAGTGGTGTTTACGATGTCATCGACGTGCATGGTTGCTTCCTCGACCTCCAGATCATTGCAGTGAGAAGAGAGCTGTTTCCCATGGTTGATCACCCACGAGCCATCGGCTATATCCTTCACATTAAAGAAGAACACGACCACAAGGGCATCTGCTGTCAACCGAATGATCCTGTTCATTACAGTGGTGTCTACGATGTAATCAACAAAGGCAAAAATTCCCTCGATTATCAGGCGACACTTAATGCCGAAGATTCGTTCCCACCCATAACCATCCCCGGTGGTGTGGGTTACGTACTTGCTTACAGGGCAAGATACGCGCCTTACATTTATCTGACTGGTGAGAAGATCGAGACAAAAGGTACCTACCGGGTCATCGATTACGACGGCCGCGATCTCAATCAGGATGTCCGGCTGGAGCCCGGTATTGAATTCCCGGCTTTCGATGACCTCAGATATTTTCCTGACTTCACCAATTGGAAAGATGCTTACGGATATACACTGAAACTATAACCTCAGCAGGGAAACGGCTTGCCGTTTCCCGCCTTTTCAAAGCTGCCTTTCATCACGAGACAAGCGGCCGGGTCGCCTCTAATACCGCCGGTAAAATCGAGGTCGCCCGGGCCGCCTTCCAATTTTCGCGGATCAAACAGGGGTCGCCCGGGCCGCCTTCCAATTCTCGTGGGTCAAACAGGGATCGCCCGGGGCGCCCCCCCTTTTTCATCACGAAACAAGGGGGCGGCCGGGCCCCCTCCAAAATTCCGCCGGTAAACTCGAGGTCGCCCGGGCCGCCTTCCCATTCTCGTGGGTCAAACAGGGGTCGCCCGGGCCGCCTTCCCATTCTCGTGGGTCAAACAGGGGTCGCCCGGGCCCACCGGCCTTTCTCATTGCGAAACAAGGGGGCGGCCGGGCCCCCTCCAAAATTCCGTCGGTAAAATCGAGGTCGCCCGGGCCGCTCGCCAATTCTCGCGAGTCAAACAGGGGTCGCCCGGGCCCACCGGCTTTTCTCATTGCGAAACAAGGGGGTGGCCGGGCCACCTCCGAAATTCCGTCGGTAAAATCGAGGTCGCCCGGGCCGCCCTCCAATTCTCGCGAGTCAAACAGGGGTCGCCCGGGCCGCCCCTCCTTTTTCATCACGAAACAAGGGGGCGGCCGGGCCACCTCCGAAATTCCGCCGGTAAAACCGAGGTCGCCCGGGCCGCCCTCCAATTTTCGCGGGTCAAACAGGGGTCGCCCGGGCCCACCGGCCTTTCTTGGGGACGCGCCGATTGTAAATCGAGATTTGTGCGGGGGTATCGAGAAGGCTACAAAGCCAGGGCAATGAGTTCCCGCCTTGTTTTGATGTAAAGCTTCTGGTCCTGGAAGGTGGGCGGGGTCCACAGGCGTTTGACATCGAAGGTATGTTCGGCTTCGATGGTGAGGCCGTTTTCCGTTGGTACGGCCAGAGCAAGCCGGCCCTTTTCATCTTGAATCAGCAGCTTGTTGCCCACCATGATCAGGTTGCCGGGAGCGAAACCGGCATGGGTCCAGGACACCTCGCCGGTTTGAATATCGAACGCCGCCACCCCGGTTCTGCGGTCGCCGATCGTGGTGTAGATGCGATCCTCGATGCGCAAGGCGTTCGAGAAGGGCTCCACACGCCACTTGGGGTCGTAATAGCGCTCTTCAATCGTATAATCGGGGCCTTCGTCGGCCAGTCGAAAGGCCCTGCTGCCGTCGCCCTTACGCATACCGCGGATGGAGGTCCAGAGGGTGCCGGAATCCCTGTCCCACAGCGGGGCCAGACCCGCGTTGTGAATGGGCGCGTGGCGATGGGCAATTTGCCACAGTCGGCGGCCGTTCGACGGGTCCAACGCGAACATGTCGTTTTTGGAGAAGATCACCGCTTGGGGTTTGCCTTTCACGTCGATCAAGGTAGGCGAGGCATAACCCATCAGCATCTTGCCCGTGCGCCAAAGCAGCCTACCGCTTTTTCGATCGAAAGCCAGGACCGCATGCTTGCCGCCGTTGGGAACAATCAGGGTGTCGCCGTAAACCAGCGGGCAAGCGGCATAGCCGTGCCAGGGGATCTCCGCGCCAAAGTCTTTCACCAGGTCGTGTGACCACAAGACCGCACCGGTTTCCGCTTCCAGGCAGAAGAATTTGCCGCCAAGCCCGATCATGTAGACACGGCCCTCCAATACAAGCGGAGAGGCGTTGGGTCCGGGGCCGTAGCCGTCACCGATAAAGGCTTCCTGGTAGCGATGTCGCCAGGCAATACGGCCGTTGCCGATGCTCAGGGCAACCACGACCTCCTCTCCCCTCGCTTCATCGTAATACCCGGTGAAAAGACGCCTTCCGTCGGAAACCACGGCGGTATAGCCGGGTCCCAGCGCTTGCTTCCAGAGAACGCGCGGTCCCTCCTCTCCCCAAGGCGCCGGGGCTTTTCCCGCGACAATGAAATTACGATCGGGGCCGCCCCATTGGTGCCAGGGCCGTTCCGAGGCGGTGAGTTGCCCCGCGGAAACCCACGAGACCACGAAGAGAAGTAAGCGTCTTTTGTTCATGAGATCCTCCCTTCTTGTCATTCGATCGGGTAACGCATTTGGACGCAGGCTTTGTCAATGCGCCTGGGAAAAGGTCTTGATTCGCATTTCAGGTCACGCCATTTTCTCGCTTGTCCTTTTATGTGGTCATCCCGGGTCTCAAACCCGCATTTTTCTACGGCATCGATTTTGCTTTTTGGTTTAGGATGTCTATATCTTCAGCCATTTCCAGGCAGGCTGTTCGGAGTGTGATTTTGCTTTTTCTATGCTGCGTCCTCATGACGGCGCCCACTCGTTTCCACTATTTCTGCGACTTAAAACTGGAATTTACTGGTGATCAGTTGTCGGTCACGCCGCAAAGCCGCTTGTTGGGCCCCGATACCGTCTTGGGGAACCCGCGGCACAAGCTCACCTTATTGGAAGAAACGGGCCATGTCTTCAATCAGTTCGACTTCCACAACTGGGAGCAAAACCGGGAGATCCACGCCTTTCGTTTCGTAACGGTCCTGGAAGATCTTCAAGGAACCTGGTTGGACTTTCAGGAGCACGAGATTCACGTGGAGCGCGACGAAAAAGCCATGCATTTGTTTTGGGGCGTCAACCTGGCGGAACGCAGGCTCTTGGGCAAACAATACCGTCGTTTCAGCCGCCGGGATTTGGACAGTTGGGAAGAGGCGCGACAGTTTATCGACATGCTGCTCATGCCGGAAGGCCCCTCCTCCTTCTCTCTGCCCGGACATGACGAATATGTCGTGCAGGTTTACTGGGCCGAGGTTTTCTCCCAAGCCGTCCTTGCGCAAAGCAACAGGCAGAAGGACGCGGTGAGGGCGCGGCCGAGAAGGGCCGGCACCAATGAACCGGTAAGCGGTATCGAAATGCATCTTCGGGCGGGCGATGATCTATGGAACAACTCGGGCTCGCTGAAGACAAGGGGGCGGCGTTATCAAAATGCGTCCACCTCCGCGGATTCACTGGGTCATTTACATGCCTTGGGCACCGCTTATGTGACCACCGAACCCGACGGGACGCCCGTCGTGAAGTCTTCGACCTATCAAAACCAGTTGGCTTGGATTCAGCGTACCTATCGGGATTGGCAGTCTCATTCATCCGGCGATAAACGGAAACAGCTCGCGGCTCTGGATGCTTATCTCAACCTGGTGCCCGGCGATCGCGATGCCCTGACCGACCTGATCGGCTTATACGAACAAATAAACCGGCAAGACATGGCTCTGGCCGTGCAGCGGCGATTCGCACCCATGCTGGACCCTGCCTTCAACCGCAAGCTGACCAAACGCATCAACAAGCACAGGCAGGCTCTGTTGGCAAAACGCGACGGGTTCACCCATGACCCCTACATCGACATGCGCATTCTTTCGCACAAAAGCGGCGATACGGTGACCCGTTACAACATGCTGCGCTTTGCTGTAGCCGGCGCCCCCAGCGTGCCGTTACGCATCGATTGCTCTTTGAATGGAAAGGTCTTCGCCGAATTGGACACCATTCCCAAGGAGGTTCGCTTCAACACGATCGGGCTGCAAGGTACGGTCTCCCTTCAGGTGCAGGCCTGGTTCTATAACCGGACTACGCAAACCGTCAGCATGGATGTGAACGTGATGCAAGTGGACGAGGAGGTTGAACTGTACAGCACCGTACTGCGTACGGTGGCCAGGAGGAAGAACCATCTCTTGACTGATCTCAACCGGGAGGATTTCCGTTTTGAGTATAAGGGCAAACCTCTGACGCCGGTGCGTTTCGAGAAAAGCCGTGAACCGTTGCGCATTGCCATTGTCTTGGATAACAGTACTTCAATGCAGGGCCGATATGTAAAGTCCGCCCGCGAGGCGATAGGCGCCTTCCTGAATAATATCGAAGCGGAAGATCAGGTCGAACTGATCGCCTTCGGCAACACGGTCCTGCGGTTACATCCCTTCAGCAACAATGCCGAACGCCTGCGCGCGCCGATCTACAGCATGGACGCTCGTGGGCGTACCTCGCTCTATGACGCCCTGCTGGTAGCTCATGACGATCTACAACAGGTTGAAGGCAGTCGGATTATGATTGTCATTTCCGACGGCCTGGATACGACGTCGAATACGTCTTTCAAAGCTTTGAAGTCGCGCCTGGCGAAGTCGGACACCATGGTTTACGGTATTGCGCTCGGTACAAGAAATCATCGGTTGCTGGAGTTGGCGATGTCAACGGCTTCCATTTACACCAGATTGGAAACGGTGTCTGACCTCAAGGCAACCATGCAGCGCATTTATGAGGAATTGAAAGCCTATTACACCATTGAACTGCAGACCACGGAGAAGCCGAAAACCAAAGCTCTGAAAATCGATTTGATCAAAGGCGGAAAAGTACGCACCCGGCTTCTCGATGGTTAGGACCGGCGCTTCAGGCAATGCAGCCGTGTTTGCTCAGGCGCCGGCGATTTCTCCAGTTGCCGGTTGCCTGGAATGCCCGACAACCGATCGATGTGGTTGCCGGGCTTTCGCGATCAGGCATTGATTTAGGGGCAGGCATAGGCGGGACATCCATCTGAAGAACCCTCTTCCAGGTACAGATCCCGTGTAACGGTTCCGTCCGGTACCTGGACCGAGGTCCAGCATGTGTAATAGGAATCACCGTCAAGGGTGATGACCCTGATTTTCAGCAGGTAGGTGCTTCCGGCCTTGAGGCCCCTGATTTGGAACTTACCGTCTTCATCGCTCCAGACCGATCCGCCGTTTGTGCAATCGAACCTCATGTAGGTAACCTCGATAAGCACCTGCTCGACCGGATCGCCGTTGGGCCAGTAAAGAGAACCCTTAATGGTCGGTGTGACCAAGACCGTTTCCTGGGACACGGCCTTGTCCCCGGCAGTGAACACCGGGCTCACCAACACTACCAGACACAAGGCAACAACTTTGATATATCTCACGATGCCCTCCTTACGTGCAACTCATCACCGAACAGAGAATCATCATTGGGTCGCTCACCTGCAAATGCAGGTCCACAAAGGCCTGGTACCGCCCGTCGAACTCAACAAGCGTCCAACAGGCTTCATACCTGGTATTGTTCACCCAAAAAGGCCTGATGCGTACAAAGTAGTTGCCGGCGGGCCAATCACAACCGACCAGGTCGAAGGTGCCGTCGACATTGGTCCAGACCGTACCGTTGGGTGCATTGCAATTGGCGCGCGAGTAACCGACCTCCAGAAGGACGTTCTCTACCTCATCACCATTGGGCCAGTATACCTGGCCGATGATGTTGGGGATCTGGGCAAAGGCGGGGCCGGCCGCGGCGAAAACCAAAAACATCAATACTGCAAAGGGTTTTAATAGCATTCGCATGTTCTTTCTCCTTGAGTGATATTACAGGAATAGCGCCGACGAGGTATTCTTTGTCATTACTGATCCTGTTGTATGATCATTATGGACTTTGTGTCCAAGGGAGCCTACCTCCATAAAGATGTGGTTTTTTCTCGGAGAAGGTCATCGGGCGACTATGAAACGTTGGTCGGCGCTCTTGTACCGAACGCGAACCGGAAAAGTTTGGACAGGTTGCCGGCCCGGGTTTCGGTAGGGGAACCGCCTAGCGCTTAAATCTCACCGCGCAGCGATTTGGAGATGACCTCGGCCTTCGAATGAACATGCAGCTTGCGGTAGATATTCTTGATGTGAAACCGCACGGTTTCGATGGAGACGCACATCTGGTCGGCGATGAGCTTGTAGCTGGCGCCGCTTACCAGGCCTTCGACCACCTCGCATTCTCGTTCCGTCAACGGCGAGGGCGTTTTTCGGGCTCGGTCCGGACGGAAGAAGGCGACGACCTTGCGGGCGATTTGGGGCGACATGGGCGCCCCGCCGCGATACAGTTCGCGCAAAGCCTCGCGTATTTCGGCGAGCCTGGCCCCTTTGAGCAGATATCCTGTCGCACCCGCCCGCAAAGAGTCAAAGATCCTGTGGGGGTCGTCGTAAATGGTGAGCATCAGGATATCCACTTCAGGGCAGCGCTCCTTCAACAAAGCGATACCCTCGATACCGGACATCCCGGGTAGACCGATGTCCATCAACACGATGTCAGGTGGATCTTCGGTGTTCAAGGATTCGAAAAACTGCTCCGCAGACGATGCGGCCACATCACAGGTGAAGTCCGGCCAGGTTTCGAGAACGGTGACCAAACTCTCGCGAATCTCACAATCATCCTCTACCACCCCTACGCGGATTGTTGCCAAATCGTCCTCCTGTTCGCCGCGAGCTCGGTGGTCAAGACCACATCGAGACCGCTGCCGGTGTCAATGACCTGTAGCTCGCCGCCCAGATCCCGGGCGCGCATTTTCATATTGCGTATACCGTGCCCGCTTCGGTGTAATTTCTTCCCCAGCCCCCGGCCGTTGTCGCTGATCGCCAACAGGAAATCCCGCTTGCTGCTCTCCAGCCGAACGCGCACGCGCGAGGCGCCCGCGTATTTGGCCACGTTGGTCAGCGCCTCCTTGAAGACCAGGTACAGGTTCTTGCGCAGGTCCGCGGGAAGGCGCCGGGTTTCCCGCAAACCGTGTAACTCGAACTCAACTTCCACTCCCTCCCGGGCAAATGTGTCCGCGGCAAAATCACGCATGCGATCGATCATGCTGCCCACGGTGTCGTTGCGGGCATCCACCGACCAGACCAGATCACCCATGGCGGTCACGGCATCGCGGCCGAGCCGACCGATGCGCTCAAGCAAGTGAGCCTTACGATCGGGTTCCAAGCCCTCCCTGAGCAACTCGCTCAACAGGGAAATCTTGGTCAGTGCGCTGCCCACCTCGTCGTGCAGGTCCGAGGCAATGCGGACCCGAATGCGCTCGATTTCCACCAACTTGCTCACTCGCAGGCGATGCCACGACCACAGCAGGACGGCAAGGGCCGTCACGACACCCAAGCGGAACCAAAGGGTTTTCCAGGGCGCCTGAGCGACGTGAACCGGGACCGCAAGACCGGCATCTCCCCAAGAACCGTCGGCAGCGGCCTGCACGCGAAAGCGATAGTTACCGCCGTCCAGGTTGGTGTAGGACACGTAACGCCTCGTGCCGCTGTCTATCCAATCCTCGTCGAACCCTTCCAGCTTGTAACGGTATTGGTTGCGACTGGGATTGACATAGTCCAGCGCGGCGAACTCGAAAGAGAAGAAGTTTTCGCGATATGAGAGCGAGATGGGCGCATAACCCTCGCCGACACGATAGAGCAGTTTGTCCCGATCGAAAACGCTGAATCGGCAAAGGCGCACGGGCGGCAGTGCGGCCTGCTCACGCACCGCGTCGGGGTGAAAGATATTGAAGCCGTTGACGCCGCCGAAAAGCAGTTCGCCCGAACGGGTTCGGAGGTAGGCGTTGTTGTTGAACTCATCGGCTTGCAAGCCTTCCAGCCTCGTATAGTTGCGGAAGGCGCCCTCCACGGGATCGAAGCGGCTGAGCCCCATATTGGTGCTCAACCACAGCCGGTCACGATCGTCTTGCAGAATACCGTAAACCACGTTGTTGAGCAGGCCGTCCTGATGGGTAAAGGTATCGAACCCACTGCCGTCAGGACGCATGCGCGCAAGGCCGCCCGCGGTGCCCAGCCACATCACCCCGTCGCGAGCCAGGCAAATGGAAAGCACGCGATCATGGGGCAGTGAATTGTTATCACGCGGGTCGCGCAGCCAGTTGTCAAAGCGAGCCGTCGCCGGATCGAAGCGCAACAACCCGGTCTCCCAGGTCCCCAGCCATAGAGAACCTTCTTTATCCTCGCGAAGGACGCGCACCTTCCAAAATGTCTTCCTTTGCGCCGGCGGGATAAAGTGCTCGAAATCGTCATGTTGGGGACGATAGCGACTCAAGCCGCTGCCCCAGTTTCCCACCCACAGGTTACCGTCGGAGGCGAACAGCAGCGCGGTAGCCCCGCCGCCCCAGCCCAGGCTGTTGGGATCGTCGGGATCATGACGATAATGGCGGAACCCGTCTGCGCCGGCATCGCGCCTGCTGAGGCCCTTGACGGTACCCACCCACAAGTCGCCGGAGGGAGAGCAGGCGAGTGCGGTCACGCGATCAGCCGGCAGGCTGTCAGGGTTTTCAGGATCGTGGCGGAAATGGGAAAATCGCCCCGTGGCGCGGTCGTAGTAATCAAGCCCGGCAGAAGTGGTCCCCACCCAAAGGTTTTGTTCGGTGTCCTCGGCAAAAGCACGGATGCCGGCCGAACCCAGGCTGTCGGGATCCTCGGGGTGATGGACGAAGTGGCGGAAGGGACTGTTGCGTAGCGCGCGGTTGATGCCGGAATAGGTGCCGGCCCAGAGGATGTCCTTGTCGTGTGCCAGACAGAGGACCCGGTCGTCACTAAGACTGGTTCCTCGGCTCGGTTCGTGGCGGAAATGTCCTACGATGCCGTGCTCGGGATCGTAGGCTGACAGACCTTCATGCGTTCCCAACCACAAGGTACCGTTCGAATCATTTGCCAGGGCATAAATCGTGTCACCGGCCGACCCGGACGGAAATCCGTGATGTACGATTTTCGGAAGCGCACCATAAGGGTTCACGATTTCGAAAAGACCCCGGTCACTGCTCGCGGCCCAAATATTGCCTTGCTTGTCGGTATGCAAATCCGTTATCAATGTTACCAACATCGGCTCGAACCCCGCTGAGCCCCTTCCCACCAATTCCATTTGGTCACGGTCCGGCTCATGGCGGTAGATGCCGCTGCCGGCGGCCCAAAGCCGGCCCGTTTGATCACGGAGCAGAGTTCGCACTTGTGGTTCCTTTACTTCCCTGAACAACACCGACTCGAACCGTGTTCGACCGGCGGTCGTGCCCGGAACCAAACGACAGAGCCCGCCGAGCAGCCCCACCCACAACCGGCCCGAGTTGTCGCTTTCCAGGGCCAGCACCTGCTCATGGGGTAAGTCACCCTCCCGATCGCCGGGCAGATAACGAATAAAACCTCCGTTCTCCCGGTCATAGCGGTTCAAGCCGTAATTGGTACCCACCCACATGCGGCCTTCATTGTCTTCCAGCAAACAGTTGATGAAACCGTCCGATAATGAGTCAGGCCGGCCGGGTTCATAGCGCCAGATCACAAATTCGTAGCCGTCATAACGGTTCAAGCCGTCCTGAGTTCCAAACCAGAAAAAACCGTCGCGGTCACGCAACAAACAGGTTACCGTTCCTTGGGAAAGACCCTGGGCGATCCCCAAACGGGTGAAACGCAACGCCGGTTCCAACGCTTGGAGCATCATCAGGGTATACATCCAGAGGTACATGGGACCTCCAAAAGGGCAGAGTTAAGCACCCATTATAAAGCTTTTGGCACCGGAAGCTAAGCTACATGAACATGTGGGTTGAACTCTTACGCCTTGAAATGAAAAAGGCCCGCGGCGAAGCCGCGGACCATAGCGGATGGAAGAACACAATTTTAGGGAGCTTTATAGAACCGACGAGAGCCGGGGACGGCCCGGCTCCGGATTTAGGGAGTTTTTAATTGAAGGTTTGAACCGTTTGGATTAGTCCGCTACTCGAAAGTTGCCCGCGGAGTTGGCGGCCACCAGATTGACGCCGTCGACGTCTTTCAAATCGGGATCGTTGGTGTAGACGCCGATTCCCTTCTTCTGGGCCAGCTTCACGATGAAGCTTGCAAACTTGGGGGTGGTTACAATTTTTCCTTTGACAAGGTAAACGGCTTGAACCCGGCCCATGATGGCGCGTGCATTCTTGATGAGAACCGGTCCGTTGGTCGCGGGTACGGCCAGGGTTTTAACCGTTACCTGGGTGCCTTCCAAAGCGACGTCTTTTGGATTGAAGATCAGGCCGACGGTATCGACATCCGCGGCGGTAGTGGTAATGGCGCGCAATTGGGCATCTAACGTAGGTAAACGGTCTTGTGCGCCCAGGGGTAGACATAGAATGAAAAGTAGAGACAGGTATTTCAAGCCATCCTCCTGAAAAATTTCGATGCTTAACGGTGTGGTTCTATGTTGCGAGGCCTGCGTAAGGGAAAGGACCCGCGAATGAATTGTGACGAACCTTCTCGCAATCAATGTTCCGGCTCACGAGAGGGCCTACTGCCTGCAAGGGAAAAAGGGCAGTTCCAACCTGTAAAGGACTATATCAGCAGTAACAGTTAGTGCAAACACAAAATACTTAAAGTCAAACTCTTACGCGGTGTTAAACAAAATATTAAACTTGTTGCAACATTAGGCTGTCAACTTTTCTCACGCCTCCTCAGCCGTTGCCTGATAGCAGGTTCAATCCGTTAACGGGTTTAGAATCCTATTAAGTTCGCCGGGTCAAGATGTTCTTGTTGAAGCATGAGCTAATTTTTCTCACAGGTCGTGACAGATGTAATTGATTAATGTAGTCGCAACATTAAAAGAAGTTATTGCGGCGGCTTTCTGTCACCAGACCTGCCCTTATCGACCCTCCGGGAGTGTCCAGCCATAGCCCCATTTTCCGTCCAAGGGCTCCGACCCGGTGTTTTTCTCATGACCTTCCGAGAACATGCGGAATGCCTCCACAACGCCCGGCACCACCGGCACCTGCCCTGAATCGTCGTGCATGAAATGTGAGCGGAAGTCATTGGCGGTACCGATGCTCAAGTCCAGTTCTCCCGCCCACCGGGCCAATCCCTTCAAGCGCACCAACAGGGCCGTCAAGCCGCTGGTGGTAAAGAAGGAATAGGGTTCCAGTTCGGCGAGGGCCTTTAGGAACTCTTTTTCATTGGAGTAGGTGGTCACCTTGCCTTCCAGGTTTTCTTCCGGGGAGCGTGTCGTTACCAGGGTTGCCCCGGGCCGCAAATCAGCAAAACCGTTGGCAAAGTGCCATTCGCAGAAGCGCCTGAACTCGGTTTCGTCAGGATGGTCCTGTTTATGGCGGAAGCTCTTGCGCAAACGCTTTTTCAGGCTGTAACGAAACGGCAATACAGCATCGACGGGCGCGGCGTACGGCCCGGTGAGCGCCATGACCTGGTCATCGCGTTCGAACAGTAACGGCGTCCCCAGGGAGGGCACCGTCCATACCGCATGCAAAACCAACCGAAGAATGCGATGAATTGCCTCCTGGCGTCGCGGATGCAGGTGATAGACCGGCACAAAGCGATCCAGGTCAGTGACTTGCTTCGCGGTGATGAGGGTCCGCAACTCATCGGCCAGGGTTTCCACCCGCCAGGTCACTACGTCATCGTATTTCAAGGTGCGCGAGTGGGTTTCGAAATAGTGGGCCGCATCGAAGGTTTCCAAGGGACCGCGCGAACGAACACTGGACAGGTCCAGGGTTTTCAGCCGATGCAACAGAATCAAAAGGCCCAGTGTATGCAACTCGCTCTGGTGTTTACAAGAGCCGAGAAACTGTAATGCCTTGGGTTGCAGGCCGGAAAGCTCATTCTCACGAAGACTGGGTTGGCCCAGCAGGTCGAAAACCTGGCGACTGTAATCGGTCTCGGTGTAGTAGCAGATATTTTCCCGAAAACGCGGGTTGTGAGCATAGTCACCGAAAACCGCGGTACGCGCCATGACAAACCCGAGTTCGCTGTCCGAGGCAACACGCATCACCCGGTAAAGCGCTTGGGCGTTGGGCACCGTGAAGAAGCCGTTTTCACCGCTGCGAATCACATAATCCATCACCAGCGGATGGCCCTTGGTCATTTCGATGGGTTCCTGCCCGGGATTCAACACATTCAGCTCGCAAGGCTGATAGACATGGAGAGACTTGTGTTTCAAATCGGCTTCCGGAACCAAACGGTAACCCTCTGCCAGAGCTTGCTCCAACTGATAGTAAATGGCGGGCATCAACGGAGAGGTCGTATGGGACAGGATTTCATCGATGCCGATGGCTGCCGCGGTGACCAACATCTTGATGTTCCGTTGCGAATAAAGCCGTGTCATGGTTTCGGCATGGCGTTGCTTCTCGAGCATTTTGGCCCCGGAGGCGGAGTGGGCAAAGCCCAAACGAATCGTACGGTTGCCGTCCGGGTCTTCATCGTACATACCGCCGACGGCGGTGGTGTGGGCTACCACAACTTCTTTCGCCAGGTGGTCGGCCACAAAAGCCAGGTCCTCGGGAAAGGCTTCCAGATAGGCGTCTTTCAGCAGATTCAAATCTTCTTCCGATTGAATGCCCAGGGCATGGGCAAAGCGCACCAGATCATTGGAATGGTAGGTGGCCACGGAGGGCAGGGGTATCCCTACCACAACACTGTTGAACGGCTTGTTCTCCCCTGTTTTCAAAAAGCGCTCGCGAAACCCTTCCAAATAATGACTGAAGGCGCCTTTTCCCTGGCCACGAATGGCATTGATCAGAGTATCGCGTTTCTCCAACAAGGGCGAGACGTCAGTCAGTTGATGACTCTCCAAGAAATGTTCCACGGCCTGGTGTTCGCTTTCGCGTTTCAATATTTGCAGTTCGGGAAGGGACGGCTCGATACTGAAAGATTCCATATGGATGACCGCGTTATTGGCGGTGCGATAGCCCAGGCCCTTGATTTGTTCGGGAATATGGCCGAAACGCCGCTCATGCGTATGGAAAAGCCGCGTGGTAAAGTCGCGGATCTCACTTTTCTTCAAACCGGTTACAGCCAGGTGAAACTGGTTGTTGTCCGGCCGGTTGCCATAGGATGCGGCCTCGTCATAAAAAGAAAGAATACGAAGCGCCGTGGAGCCGCCGACCGCGCCGGTACCGCCGAAGATTACATGAACCTGGTTGAAGAAATCCGGGTTTGCCGCCGCCTGGTGTAACATGGGTCCAAAACGTAGTTGCTTAAAGCGCATTGCCTCAAAAGGGATTGTCATTGGTCTTATCCCCCTAATTTATTTTCGGCCACCACCCTTTTTGCCACACTATCATAGGCTAAAACCCCCTAAAACGCAAGAGATTTCCCCGGGCTGTTTCTCGCCGATTATTCGTGCTAGATTAATTCATCGGCATCTGGAATTTTCCCAATAGGGGCGTCATCATGAGTGGAAATATGGAATCCTGGCTTAAAAACTATCTTGAGGGGGTCGGTGCTGTAGCCGGTACGGTTCACCTGCATCATGATCGGGTATTGACCCTGGCGGCCGCGGTCAATATCCCACCGCCGGTCCTGGACAAGGTACGGCAAATCCCTTACGGCAAAGGCATGGCCGGCATGGCTTTGCAGTACAACAAACCGATTCAAACCTGCAATTTGAAAGAAGATGAAAGCGGTCATGTAAAACCGGGCGCCCGAGCGGTAGACGCCAAGGCGGCCGTCGCATTTCCCTTGCATGACCGGGACGGCGCCGTCACGGCCGTCGTGGGCATTGCTTTTCCCGACGAGCGCGAATTGGACGACGCCTTGGTCGCCGATTTCTGTCAAACAGCCCGGGATTGCCCTGTTTGATCTCGCGGAAAAGAATGCCGGCGCAACCGCAGCTACAAAAACGAGACCAGCAGCATGCCGCCTGAGGTCAAACCCATGGCCAGAGCGGTCAAAGCCAGGACGTGTTTGACCCAGGGCTCGATTAGAGGACGGGTCAATACGTAGGGCGCCGTCCTGCCGCCTACCATGCAGAAGAAAAGGCCGATACAAACCAGGTGGACCAGAATGAATTCCCGCATGAAGACCAGGATGAACACGGATTGCGTGAGCACGCTGATTGCCTGAACCATGGCGCCCATGGCTACCGCGGTTTTCGGGGGCGTCTTGAAGTACTTGATCAAATGAGCGAAAAGCAGTTGGCCCGCGCCGACTGCCGTATAGACATTCAACAGCGATCCCAGTATCAGCCAGCCCCAGATGCGCCGGTCCATCTTGACCGGATCGGCAGCAACCTTCGGTCCGTGATCGGCACGGGCGAGTTCGAGGGCCTCCCGCATGGCCGCTTCCGTATTGCCTTCCTCGGCCGCCCGCTCCAGTTTCTCGATATGAACCTCGCGTTCCTTGATGTCCAACCAGACCAACCGGGCGACATAGAAAGAAACCAGGGTGGATGCCAACTTCATGATGATAGGCAGGGTTTGCGGCAGAAGCGGCATGACCAACAAAAAGACCACGCTCCAAACAGCGGTAGCGAAGAAGGTGACGGCGGCGGCAACGGCCAGATGGGGTCGATAGATGCCGGCGAATTCGCCCTTGCGATACCAACCGTAGCATCCGCTGGTCATGCCGGCGCATTGCACCAGAACGGCCAGGATGAGCGCTGAATAACCGCTGACACCGAAGACCAGTTGCAACGTAGGATTGAAAACAATGCCGCCGCCGACAGCCGTAGCGCTTGCGATATTGGCGCCGGTGACAAACATAAGCGCCGCGCCGAAGTCGCTTAATTGGGTAAACAGGGCAAAGGGTGTCGGCAGACCGGTAACGAAGTACACCAGAGGCCACCAAAAAACCAGGCCGGCAATCAATATATAGGTAAACACCCGCTTCAATTCCAACCGGTCCGCGGCTTTCTTATCCATTTCCCCCCCATGTCCCCGGGAAGTATATAGTTTTGTCGCCGGCTGCATCAAGGTATTTGACAGGCCCGCCTTTTTTATAGGCAACCCCACCTCAGGCGGTCGAGGTTGTACCCGGGCAACGGGCAGCCCGGTTGGATCTCGGGGTTATCCGCAAGGTTTCGGGGGGATTCTGCTAAGATAAGGGTAGACAGTTGCTTGTGAGGTGGCGCTTGACCCCCAGACCCGTCTGTTACGGCGAAGCCAACTTCCGCGTCCTGCGTGAGGCCAACGGCTATTTTGTTGACAAAACCGCCTATATTCCCATGCTGGAAATCTATAAGAGCCCCGTCTACCTAAGACCCAGGCGCTTTGGCAAGTCTTTCCTTTGCAGCATGCTGAGCACCTACTACGATGTCAACATGCGCAACCGCTTCGACGAATTCTTCGGCGACACCTTCGTCGGCGCCAACCCCACCGCGCAACGCAACAGCTGCCTGACCCTGCAATTCGACTTCTCGGTCATGAAAAGCACCGGCACTGCTGAAGAAGTGGCGCGCGGTTTCAGTCGGATTTGTAATATCGAGATGAATGCATTTCTAGGAGAGAACAGGGCTTATTTCCCCGATCTGCAAAACCTCGATCTGGATATCGATGCCTCGGAGAACCTTAGTCTGATCCTGTCTTTTATCAAAAGAGACAACTTGCCGCCGCTGTTTGTGACCATCGATGAATACGATAACTTTGCCAATCAGATGATTGTGGCCCGAAACAATCATCTCTACGATGCACTGACCGCGGACGGAAGTTTCTTTAAAACTTTCTTCAAGACCCTGAAGAAGGGAAAAGGCCAGGCTACCATTCAACGTATCTTCATCACGGGCGTGCTGCCCATGCTGATCGATGAACTGGCCTCCGGCTACAATATCGCCCAATTCCTCACTTTGGAAGAAGCCTTTGAAGCCATGGTCGGTTTCACGCAGGAGGAAGTGGACCACCTTTTGGATCAGGTCTATGCCGATTACCAACTCCCGCCGGAAACCCGTGCGCAGGTCAATGCGGTGATCAAGGACAACTACAACGGGTATCATTTCGTCGACACGAACGCAACCCCCCTATACAACACGACCATTCTGGTCTACTTCCTCGAAAAACTCACCCAATCGAAGAAAATCCCGGAAGATCTGATCGACACCAATCTGAAGACCGATCTTTCCTGGGTCAAGCGGCTGACCGCCTCCAACGCGGATCACACCAGACAGTTGGTGGATCAACTGCTCATCGACGGCAAACTGGCCTACAACAAAACCTTCTTGAAAAAGCAGTTCAACGTCAAGCAGTTCTTCCAACCGGAGTTCTACCCGATTTCCTTCTTCTATCTGGGGATGCTGACTCGTCGGGACAGGGCCTATATGTGCCTGCCCAACCTGAACATGAAGACTATTTTCAGCGAGTATTTCAACAACCTGCATCAGATTGACCAGGGCGGCCGTTATGCCGAGGTCATGTTGGCGTTTGTCGATAACCCCAACCTGCCCGACCTGTTCGACGCCTACTGGCGGTTGTACATCTCGCAAATGCCGGAAGCGGTCTTTCAGAAGGTGAATGAAAACTTCTACCGGAC
>JAAUYB010124326.1_pt1 | contig 17276 bp, 15 predicted proteins | sample 7278071 | NCBI WGS metagenome assembly JAAUYB01 (sample SAMN14350121, study PRJNA611818) | marine sediment metagenome | isolation source: surface marine sediment (1.8m) | place: French Polynesia: Moorea | collected 2018-08
AAATAAGTTTTCTGACATAACGAGTGTCTTGTAACTTGCGCCAGTCTACGGGACTATCTCATAAGAGACGATGGGCTAATTCTGTGATAAAGTCGATTTCAGAGACAAGATCGGCATTTTTTAGGTGAGTTTTCCCCTCATCATTCAACCTAACAAAATTATTCCCTGACTCAACAGTGGTTTTATGGGGGTTTTCAAACCTTGCATAAACCGGAAGAATAATAGTATTTTCTGCTGCGAGGCCATGAAAATGACCTAAGTTGGGTTTTGTGGAAAGATAGATGACAGTTTCAATGTTACCTAATGCGCGTTTAGCTTGGGTTAAGTCGGGGTTAGCTGCATAAAGATTTCCTCCCAAACATAACAAAGTATCTACCTTGTTGTCATCTGCTGCATCTATCAGCGATCGCGCGTCATAACCTGGTGTACGATTAAGCGATCGCCCTAATAACCTTTCTAATGCGTCTTGGATCTCTTTTCTCAGGTTGTTGGTAACTCCCATTGATCCAAACCCTTGTACATTAGAATGGCCACGAATGGGCATTAATCCTGCCCCTAATTTTCCCACATTTGCGGTCATTAAGGCCGTATTCGCAATACTAAAAATACTTTCGACACCATGCAACTGTTGAGTTATTCCCATGGACCAAGCAAAAACTACACCCTTTGCTTGACTGATGAGAGTTGCAGCAGTTTCGATGTCTTGTTTGGAAACACCGCAAGTATCTGAAATAGTCTCCCAAGAAGTTGCTTGAGACTGTTGTAAGACAGTTTGCCAATTTTCAGTATATGCTTGTAAAAAATCTTGTTTAATTAACCCTCTTTCTATCAAAGACTTTTGTATCCCTATAAACAAGGCCAAATCACTTCCAGGATGAGGTTTTAAGAACAAAGATGCAATGTCTGATCCTGAGACTAGAGACTTAACGGGAAATGCAGGAGATCCGAACTTTTTTAACCCTATTTCTTCCACGGGGTTAATAACAATACCTGTCCCTCCGCGATCGCGTATTTTAATTAACTCATTCATCAACCGAGGGTGGTTTGCTGGTGCATTGGAACCCACCAAAACCACACAGTCTGACGCTTTTAAGCTTTCTAAACTGACTAAAGATGTCCCTGTACCAAACACGGTTTTTAACCCCACTGCTGAGGCACGATGGCACAAATCAGAACAATCTGCTAAGTTATTAGAGCCAAGGGATCGCATCATCAATTGTAAGAGATAGGCTGCTTCGTTAGAGGATCGTCCGGAACTATAGGAAGCAATGCGATCAGAGGGTTTCTTGAATGCTGTTTCAACTATTGTATAAACTTCATCCCAACTTATCCGTTGATAATGGCTGTCCCCTTTGCGTAGAATAACAGGAAAGGTTAAACGGCCCAGTCTATCTGCTTCGTGTGAGGTCAACTGTTGTAAGTCTGTTAGAGAATATTGTTCAAAGAAATGGGGTTGTATTCCTGGTTGTAACTCCGATGATATTGCTTCAACACTTTTAACACAACGTTGTAGGGTTTCCCCGACTTCATTAGTAAACCCACCTTTTTGGCCACCAGTCCCCCAAGCACAAGATAAACAAGCACTTTTGTGAAATAGGGTTTTCCAGAGTTGTACCCCGTCAGGAGAAAGGGTGTAGTTAGCCCAGTCTTCTATTAAGGGTAAACCACCCCCCATTTTTTTGCCAGGGTGAGGGATCAAGGGGTTATTTTCGGGTTGGTTGGGGTTGTCCATATTATAATATTAATTACTTTTGGCTTTCTAATTCATGCAATCTAGCTTCAAGGTTCCTAAACCTTTGTTCAATATCAAGATGTTCTGATTCATTGGTGATACTGTAACCAATCAACTGTTCAATACGTCTCTCGTTACGGTTAGACCTTTCAATAAAACGGTTCATTTCTTCAGCTATAACTTGTAAAGTTTCTCTTTCCCTTTCCTGTGCATCTTGAAGTTGAATCTGTCTTTCTTGTAGTTCCCGTGCGATCCCTAACATTTGCTCTATCTGTTGTCTATCCTTCTGCTGGTTTTCTTGAATCTGTAACTGTCCTAATTGTAGCTCTTTTTGAACTGCTAACATCCCCTCAATGGTTTTCTGAATTTCTTCAAAGGTCATAGATTCTAAACTCCTTAGTAAATATTGAATATTTGGACAAGAATAAATTTTAATGTACTCCTTAATTATAGGAACTATATGCAGTTAATTTATCAATCATTAAGATGATTTTATAACTCATTGACAACTTTATTAAACTTTACTTTCTCTAGTTATTTATTGATTTTACACTCTAAACTTAATCCTAATCATGTACACTCAAGATCGATATATTGAACTTTTAAAACAGTTTCCTTATTGTTTATATTTTTGTTCTAACAATAATAATGCTTCTGTAATGATTTCATCAATGTTTTTATATTTCCCACTGTTGAGTTTTTCTTGAATAAATGCTTCTTGTTCTTGTTTAAGGGTAATATTAATCATGTTTCAACTCGTTATTTGATGAGAGTTCAGTCATTTATCAATTATAAATGGTTTGTAGTTGGGATAAGTGCGATCGCTTATCCTTTTGTCCTGTTCAATATGATTAAAAAAACGTTAATAGCTTGACAAAATGAGATTTTTGGGGTATATCCTTGTCGTTTATCTCGTTCAAACAGATAAATATCGAAAATCATATTTAACTCTGTAGGGTGGGTAAAGGCTAATTAAATGAATGATAAGAAGGATCACTCAATATTTACCCACCATCAAATTAATTTACCTATGAACTTACAAGAACTTTTAACTGCTTTATTTTCCTCATGCTGCGGGTAAAGATTGTTGAGAGTTAATAGTGGCAACTTTGCTATTTTTAGGCTGATCTATTTCTAATAGTAAGTTACGAATTAAACGAGCTACCAATTTTTGCATTAATCCCTTAGCAATTTTTTGACCCATTGTTTGAGTTTCCGGTTTTCCTAACAATTTTACCAGCAAAGGAACCAAACGCATTGGCTCAAATCCTGGGGTATTTTGTAAGATATTTAATATATTTTTAAAATGCTCCATACTATTATTAGTATCCTGTAATTCTTGAGGGGTTTCTTGGACTGCTAACCCCACTTGTTCTCGTACCATTGTAGACAGATTAAACCAAGTACGACGGCTAACCATATCAACCGCATTAATAATCTCATTAACTAATCTTTCCCTAATAAACTCACCCCGGGAAGACAAGAGAAAGTCAGTAGCTTGATCTACTACTTTATCGATATCATAATCTTCAGAATCTTTAGCATTTCTCATTAAATTTTCTAAACGATTCCAGCGAAAACTACCCTCTTTAAATAATAAATCTTTCAAGGAAGCGCGTAACTCTGGAGAGGGATCAGTTAATAAACGTTTAGCAACATAAGGATAGGCTTTACTTAACACCTTAAAGTTAGGATCAATGCCAATTGCAATGCCTTCCAATGTTACCATTGATCGTAAAATTAACGCATAATAAGCAGGAACTTTAAAGGGGAATTCATACATCATGGCTGACATTTGATCCGTAATACTTTTAAAGTTTAATTCAGCCACACTTGAGCCTAAAGCATTACCAAAAACTTCTGTTAAAGCAGGAACAATGGGGGTTAAATCTGTTTCAGGTTTCAGGAAATCTAACTTAACATAATCATAAGCCAAAGCCTTAAAATCACGATTAACTAAATGCACAACCGCTTCAATTAAGCCATATCGTTGATAAGGTTTAATGCGACTCATCATCCCAAAATCAAGATAAGCTAATCTACCATCTTTCATCGCTAATAAATTACCAGGATGAGGATCAGCATGAAAGAAACCATGTTCTAATAATTGACGTAAAGAACAATTAACACCAACTTCTACTAAGTGAGTTGCCTCAATTCCCTGGCCTTGAATGGCTTGAATATTAGTTAGTTTAGTGCCTTCCACCCACTCCATAGTTAATACCCTTCTTCCTGTGTATTCCCAATAGATTTTAGGTACATAAATCTCTGGTAAATGGCCATAAAGTTCAGCGAATTCTTCAGCATTACGCCCTTCTTGAATATAATTAATTTCTTCAAAAATACGCCCTGCTAATTCATCAGTAATCGCCACTAGATCAGAACGAATAAAAGAAAAAGTATTTTGCGCCCAAGTAGAGAGATGACGTAGAATATAAATGTCTAATGTAATACGTTTAATTAAATCAGGACGCTGTACTTTAACTGCTACTTTTTCCCCTGTTTTCAACTTTCCTTTATAAACCTGTCCCAAAGAAGCAGCTGCAATTGGTTTATCTGATAATTCCGCATAAATTGACTGGGGATTTTCTCCTAATTCTTCTTCTATAAAACGATAGGCAACTTCATTAGGAAAAGAAGGCAATTGATCTTGTAAAGTTGTCAATTCATCCAGATAAACTGGTGGCACTAAATCAGGTCTAGTGGATAATGCTTGCCCTACTTTAATATAAGTTGGTCCTAATTCCGTTAACATTTCCCGTAGATGAATCGCCCTTTTTCTTTCTTCTTTAGGATTTTTGCCGCGAATTTTATCCCACCACAAACCGATCGCAAAACTAGAAAATAGTAGGAAAACACTGATTAAACGACTAATAACCTGGGGAAGACGTTGGCGATAATACTGATTAATTACATCTGGATGATATTGCCAACTTTCCGGAGACGTATCACTGATAGGGCCTAAATCTTCTGTGTGTCCTTGGGGAATATGAAGAGGTTGCACATCAACAGTAATCGTATCAGAGTTGAGAGGGTTTGGCGGGAGGGTTGAGTGAGGCATAGGAATTGTTGAGTGAGATTAAGGGTGAGTCGCTTCGTAAACTATTGTAACAATTTTTGTCTATCCGTTAAAATTATAGGTAAAACCTTGTTTGTTAGCTTTATTCCTGATTTGAGCAATGACCAATTCTTCCTCTATGATTCTCGATGCAAGACAGTTATCTAAAAGTTTTGGTGGCTTAAAGGCTGTAAAGGATGCTAAAATACAAGTTAAACAAGGCAGTATCACCGGGTTAATCGGGCCTAACGGTGCTGGAAAAACTACTCTATTTAATCTTCTATCGAATTTTATTTGTCCCGACCAAGGAGAAGTTATTTTTGATGGAGAAGCGATTCAAAATTTATCCCCTCATCAAATCGCTCTCCAAGGATGTATCAGAACATTCCAGGTGGCGCGGGTTTTGTCCCGTCTCACCGTCTTAGAAAATATGTTGTTGGCCACTCAAAAACAAACAGGAGAAAATTTAATTAAACTCTGGTTACAACGAGGACAAGTAAAACAGGAAGAACAAGAAAATAGGGAAAAAGCCCTATCTATCCTCGACTCTGTGGGATTAATTGAAAAACGCCATGATTACGCAGGGGCATTATCGGGGGGACAGCGTAAACTCTTAGAAATGGCTAGAACCTTGATGACCCGTCCTAAGTTGATTTTACTCGATGAACCAGCCGCAGGGGTTAATCCGACGCTTATTGGACAAATTTGCGAACATATTATCACTTGGAATCAACAAGGAATCTCTTTTTTAATCATTGAACACAATATGGATGTGATCATGTCCTTGTGTAATCATATCTGGGTGTTAGCGGAAGGCACTAACCTAGCTGATGGGACTCCAGAAGAAATTCAACAAAATTCTACAGTTCTCGAAGCCTACTTAGGAGAATAATTTTGTCCTTTTTTCCCAAGACTTGTTAAGATGCTAAAAACTATTGGCTCTAGATTGATTCTCTTTTTGGACTGATGGCTAGATGTTAAATTATTCAGGCAATAATAAAATGCTTAAACAATTATTATGGAAAGGATGTCTTGGTATGATTGTCTCTGCAACTTGTTTAGGGGGACTTCCTGCTTATAGTCAGCCAGGGTCCGCGATCGCGCAATCTTCTTCTCAAACTGTAGCCTCTAAAGATATTTCATCACAAGATTTAGAAAAGTTTGCTAAAGCCATTGGTGAGTTACGGGAGATCGATGAAGCGACTCAGGGGAAAATGATCGAAGCGGTCCAAGCAGTGGGAATGTCTCCCGAAGAGTTTATGGAAATTGGAAAACAAGAAGAAGGTCAACGCAACCTCTCTGCTGACAAACAAATGAAGTTTGAAAAAGCCCTAGATGCTGTCAGAAAGCTTAATGAGGATGATCGCCTGAAAAAACGGGAAGCTGTTGAGAATGCTGGGTTAGACGTGTCACAGTTTAATGAAATCGGTAAAATGGTAGAAAAAGACCAAGCACTACAAAAGCAAGTGGTTGAAATCTTATCTCGTTAGTTTTAACCTATCCCTCAGTATTGAGTAGGCTTATGTCTACTCAAGCTAAAAACTTATCTAAATTTGGGACATCAACCCAACAATCATTATTGCTAGATTGATGGGTTAAATCCATTAATAATTGAGAATAAACCCCTTCATATAAACAAGGAGCCAAAGACTGATTTTGCTCCATACTTTCTAGCCAACGATCTACCACACGAATAAAGGGGGCTAAGCGTCCATCAGTAAATACTTGGGGAAAGGCCAACCGTTTGGGAATTTCCACCTCTGTTAAAGCTTTTCCTGCAGGAGCAGCTTGTAAACGGAACCCATGCACATAGTCTTTTAAATTATCGCTACCCAAAACCAAGCTTCCGCGATCGCCGTACACTTCTAAGCAATGACCCCGCCCATTATAAGTCACAGAACTAATGGTTAATTGCACAGGAGTGCCGTCCATTAGTTCCAACATAATTAAACAGGTATCATCCGCATCAACAGGCTTTAACTGCCCATTTTCCAGGGGATCAGGACGTTCTTGAATAGCACATACTAACTGAGCAGATAATCGTTTCACTGGGCCAAATAACCAATGGATATAGTCAAAGGCATGGGAACCCACCGCCCCTAAAACACCACCTCCTTTATCTTTACGGGCGTACCAGTTCCAACCACGTTCAGGGTTAGCACGACTGGCCACTAACCAATCAATTTTAATTAACCGTGGTTTTCCTACATATCCCTGTTGTAAATGTTCTGCCAAGAGTTGCCAAGCCGGAATATAACGGAATTCAAAGTCAGCCGTGGCTACAACCTTATTTTTTGCTGCTAAATGATACAATTCCCGCGTTTCTTGTGCCGACATAGCCATAGGTTTCTCTAAGAGAAGATGTTTACCTGCTTCTAATATTTGTTTTCCCATGTCGTAGTGTAAAAAGGGAGGGGTAGATAAACTCACCCCATCAAGGTCAGACATTGAAAGAAGTTTATCTAAACTATTAAAGGCATAGGGAATGTTATGATGGTCGGCGATCGCCTTGGCTTTCCCTAAATCTCGATTGTACACCGCCACTAACTCGGTGCGAGGATGATGTTGTAACCCTGGAATATGGATAGCCTGACCGAAACCAGTTCCAACGACGGCGACACGAATAGGATTATTAGAAGTCATGATGTGTAGATGGGATTTTTATCACTTTTCCGAAAATACCAAGGAATTAACGGGTTATCTTCTGGGATTATGGTTCGCAGATGAACAAAGTCGTGACCTATGCGTCTCATTATCTTAGACCAGTTTTTTACTTTTGTCAGTTTGAATAGGATCAGCCAAGCCATCAGCCAAGTATTTTTAACAAGGAGAGCAACCGATGACGAAACCATTTACAAGCAAAAAGCTCTGGATAACTGCAGGTTTAGCCAGTTTACTACTGGGAACGAGCTGGGTGGGAGTAGCTGTCAAAACCCAAGCACAAGACCAGGCACAAGACCAGGCACAAGACCAGGCACAAGACCAGGCACAAGACCAGGCACAAGACCAGGCACAAGACCAGGCACAAGACCAGGCACAAGACCAGGTAAGGCAAGAGCAAGCAACTGCCCTGGAGATCGTCACCAAGATGACCGAAGCGCAACGCACCTATTACCAAAAAAATGGGAAATTTCAGGTCGTCGTTCAGGAGATGGCCGAGGATTTAAACCTGACCTTGCCTCCTAGCTTCAATTACGCTGTTCGCACCAGTTTTGACGGGGCCTACATTTACGTTCAGCCCGCCCAAACTCCTATGGCTGACCAACTGAAAGCCTATGTTGGAGGAGCTTTCATCAAGTCGCCTCAGAATGAGGATCAGAATTCGGAAATCATGACTATTATCTGTCAAACCACGAAAACTGGTCGGAGACGACCGGCAGATCCGCAGGTGGCGAGAGGAACGAAGTTAAGCTCAACGACCGAACTGTCCTTAAGCTGTGGGGACTCTTCCGTACCAGTACCAGATTCTAACCAAAACGAGTAAGAGGAGAGGCAGAGGGAGTTTTGTCTTAACATTTCTCCCCCTGCCACCTCGTGACTTTGTGATCTACTGAGCCTACCAGTTTAATAATAATTACCTACTTTTCGGTGATGAATAGCCGTTAAGCCATCGAGGTTTGACACTCGTCCATTGGTTACTTTACTGTACACAACCCAATGATCATTACATTCCATGCGACTGATAACTTCACACTCTAAATAAGCTAACGCATCGACCAAAATCGGTGATCCATTATTAGCAAATTGGATATTTACCCCGTCAAAGCGATCAGCACCTGGGGGAAAACGCTTGAGAAAATGCTTCATCAAGGGTTGATATTTTCCTTCTTCAAGGATGTTTAAAACGAAGGTATCACCCACTTGCATAATAGATTCGATGGCCCGATCTTTAGCTACAGCAACCGTAAAACCAGGAGGCTCAAAACTTGCTTGTGTTACCCAAGAAGCTAACATGGCTCCCTTGATTTCTCCTTTGGTTGCTGTTAGTATGTATAAGCCACCACTAAGGCGGCCTATGGCCTTATCTAAGTCTGTATCTAAGGACTTTCGTTGTTTTACTTTACGATCTTGGGTTAAAGTTTGTCCCAAGTCTGTTCCTGCTTCTTCACAGAGTTGATAAATGGCTTCGGACGGCGTATCCTTAACTCGAATGGAGTTGAACCCTTTACTTAACCCCGCCTCTCGGAACTTGGTTAATAAGGGATCGATGGGTTCATCATTTCCCCCATAAGATTCAAACACCCCAACATATTGCTTACCTTTCGCAGCAGCAAGAATAGTTCCAATATTACTGGTAGTTTCCTTGTTATGATTGCCTTCCAAGGGAGGCATACCAATGACTAAACCTGCAGAACGACTAACAATTTCATTGACATCTTGGGGATCAGCAGACTTGAGATCCACCATTTCCACGGCTACCCCTGCCTTAGTAATACCCTTTGCAATGGCTTGGGAAAGGCGATCGCTGTACCCATAGTCAGAAACATAGAAAACGGCAACACTTTTATCTGCCTTGCTTTGTTCCTCACTCCAAGTGCGATAGCGTTCTACCAACTCGTGTACATTATAGCGCAACAGAGGACCGTGACCATTAGCAACCGTAGAAATAGTTCCTAACTTATCCATGCGTTTCATCGCAGATAGCACAGAGCGAGCATTGGGCCCCATCAAACATTCATAATAGAAGTGATAGTCTGGAGCGATCGCATCTAAATGTTCATCATACAGTGCATCAGAACAATAGTGCATGCCAAAGACATCACAAGTAAACAGGGTTTCGGTACCTTGATCGTAGGTTAAGATAGTGTCAGGCCAATGTAAATTAGGCGCGCTAACAAATTCCAAGACATGACCTTTCCCTAAGTCCAAAGACTCACCACTTTTGACTAAAATGCGCTCAAAAGGTTGATGGATAAAGTCTTCTAGAAAGTTAATAGCAACTTTTGACCCCACTACCGTTGCTTGGGGAGCCAATTCTAAGATATCTTTAACTAAACCACTATGATCCGGTTCAGTGTGACTAACAACAAGATAGTCGATGGTTTTGGGATCGATTAATCCCGTTAATGTCTCTAAGTATAGCTGACGGAATTTGGCATGAGACGTATCTACTAAAGCAATTTTATTACCGCGAATGATATAGGAGTTGTAAGTGGTTCCATTTTGCAGACCAAACTCAATATCAAAGCGATCGCGGTCCCAGTCTAAAGAGCGTATGGTGGTGGTATCTTCAGCAATATCAGCAGTTTGTATAGTTAAGCGTTTTTCTGTTTTGATCGGGGTTGCAACCATATCCCTCTCCTTATAATATTTCCATTTTTGTTTATATTGTGACACGCTTCTTGAATAATTTGGGTTTAACTTGCTTATGGAAAGGGTAAGATTCTTTTAATACTGAGGTTTTATTGGATAAAGATTGATTTAGTTAGTCATACTTAAAATTACGCTAACTAAAATAGTAACTGCTGCGGTTACTAAAACCCCTAATGAGACATTTAATTGTTGTTTATTACTCATAATAAATTGATAAAATCTTTGTCAAATTGGTAAAAATAAGTTAAAATCTAGATTAAACTTTTAATAGTATAGGGTTATGAGCGATATTGTTCTTGATGTTTCTAATCTCCGGGTTGAATTTCCCATGCAGGGAAAACCGAATAAGGTTGCTGTAGATAATGTTAGCTTTCAACTAAAAAGAGGCGAAATTTTAGGTATTGTTGGAGAATCAGGATCAGGAAAATCTGTTACTTCTTTAGCTATCATGGGGTTAATTCAAAACCCTGGAAAAATAACCCAAGATAGTAGCATTAAATTTCATACATCACAACAAGACGCAATTGAAATAACCAACTTAAAATCTCAGGAATGGACAAAGTATCGTGGTAAAGAAATAGCCATGATTTTTCAAGAACCCATGAGTTCTTTTAATCCCGTTTATACTATAGGTTATCAGTTAACTGAAGCCATTAAACTGCATCAAAATGTAACTCAAGAACAAGCCAATAATCAAGCAATTGAATTACTACAACAAGTAAAAGTTTTGGGTAGTGATGAGCAATTAGAAGAAAAATATTTAACAAAAATAAAAAACGATAAGCCTAATAATGGTTCAGTTACTAAAAAGAGTCAAGCTTATACTAAACAACAAAAAGAAGCCTATTTAAAACGTTATCCCCATGAACTTTCTGGGGGACAATTACAACGGGTAATGATTGCGATGGCAATTTCTTGTAACCCGACTATTTTAATTGCAGATGAGCCGACAACTGCATTAGATGTAACAGTTCAAAAAGGTATTTTAGAGTTATTAAGAGGTCTTTGTAAACAACAAAATATTTCCATGATTTTTATTTCCCATGATTTGGGAGTTATCAATGAAGTTGCTGATCAAATATTAGTTATGTATCAAGGAAAAATAGTGGAACAAGGAGAAAAAGAGCAAATCCTTTATTGTCCCCAAGATCCCTATACAAAAGGTTTATTAGCTTGTCGTCCTCCCCTACATATTAAAGTTGAAAAATTGCCCACTGTTTCCGATTTTATGGATGAGAAAGAAACCCTTAATCTTTCCCAAGAAAGTGATATAATCTATAAAATTATATCTCAAAAAGAAATTGATGATAGAACCAAAGAAGCTGAAGATAAAAAAGTTTTATTATCGATTAAAGACTTAACAGTTGAGTTTGGAAAGTCAGGAATTTTCGGTTTCAAAAAAGAGACATTTAAAGCAGTTGATAATCTTAATTTCGATGTTTACGCCGGAGAAACATTAGGATTAGTGGGAGAATCTGGTTGTGGAAAATCAACCTTAGCCAGAACAATGTTAAAGCTAATTACAGCAGCAAAGGGAGATATTTTATTTGATACTTATGAAATTTCTAAACGCTCAACCAGTAGTAATTTACTAAGAAAACTCAGAAAAGATATGCAGATTGTCTTTCAAAATCCCTACAATTCTTTGAACCCAAGATTAACTGTAGGACAAGCAATTGCTGAACCGATGATTATCCATAAAACAGAACCAAGTATCAACAAAAGAAAAGATATTGTTGAAGCCTTATTAACCTTAGTTGGGTTAGAAAAAGACAGTTTCAATCGCTATCCCCATGAGTTTTCAGGGGGACAAAGACAACGGGTTTGTATTGCTCGTGCATTAGCCTTAAATCCCCGTTTCCTCATTTGTGATGAATCAGTATCCGCCTTAGATGTATCGGTACAAGCACAAGTTTTAAACCTTTTAAAAGAATTACAAGAAAAGTTCAAATTAACCTGCATTTTTATCTCCCATGATTTAAGTGTGGTGAGATTTATGAGCGATCGCATTATGGTGATGAATAAAGGTCAAATTGTTGAATTAGACAAAGCAGAAACAATAATTAATAATCCCCAAGAAGACTATACAAAAAACCTACTTAATTCCATTCCCCAATTTCCCGAAGAGCTTGCTTGGACATCTCAGGAGCTTGAGGATAGGGAGGAGTCTCATTACCCCTAAATCGAGGTTTTGACCTTGCGGACAAGCTTAGGGCTTCACTGAGTAACCCTTTCTAGGATAGGATAGGGAGAATCTAGGATTACCTAATTGTATTAACAACTTTATGATGTTTTTCAAATCCACCTTATCTCGTCTTCTGGCCTTAGTTTTAGTTGCTGTCATTTCTTTGACAGGGTGTGGAAATAGTTCAACGGGACTTTCTGGAGATTATAGTCAAGATACCCTCAAAGTGATCGAGACCCTAACCACAGCCATTGATTTACCCAATGACGCTGACAACAAAAAAGATGTTCAGTCTTTAGCAAAAGAGCAAATTAATGATTATATTTCTCGCTATCGACGCAACGATAAATCAGGGGGACTTCGTTCCTTTACAACTATGCAAACAGCCTTAAATTCCCTGGCAGGTTACTATACTTCCTATGGTAGTCGTCCTCTTCCTGAAAAATTGAAAACACGCTTAAAACAGGAATTTAAGCAAGCAGAAATTGCCATTAAACGTGGCATTTAAGATTAACATTCCCTATAATGTTCCAAGGTTTGATCATTCAAGCCTTTTTTTATTACTCCCTTATAAAAGCTATGTTTTCTAAAATCACTCTCTCCTGCATAACAACCCTTATTTTGAGTAGTAGTATTACTCCTGTTATTGCCTCTCCTAACTCTCCCCTAATCTTGTCACAAAGCTCTAATAAAAAACAACTTGATGAATTATTGCGTCGAGGGAGAGAATATGTGGATAAAGGTAACTATCCACAGGCGATCGCTATTTATCAACAAGCGGCAAGTTTAGATAATGATAATGCCAAAATCTTTTCAGGAATTGCTTATTTATACGGACAACAAGGTAATTATCAAGCTGCTGTTCAATATTACCAGAAAGCCCTTTCTATTGATTCGAGTAATGCCGATTTTTATTATGCGTTAGGTCATAGTTTAGCCAACACGGGAGACAATAATAATGCAGCCTCAGCCTATTATTATGCCATTCAACTTGACCCTAAATCTATTAAAAGTTATATCGGTTTAGGAGTTGTCTTACTGCGTCAAAAAGACTATGATGGAGCAGCAGAAGCTTACAAAAGAGTTATTGCCCTTGATCCCAATAATCCTGAAGCTTTTTCTATTATGGGGTCTTCTTTACTGCAACAAAAAGAACTTGATCAAGCTGTTAAATATTTAGGAAATGCAGTTAAACGGTTTCCCCGTGATATTGAGTTAAGATTGCTATTAGCTACCAGTTTTTTACAACAAGGGCAACTAGATTTAGGGAAACAACAATTAGAATCAGCTAAAAGAATTGATCCCAGAAATACAAAAGTTCACTTAAAAATTGCCCGAATTCTTGAGATTCAAAATAACTTAGATGACGCATTAAATATTTATCGGCGCATCTCATATCTAAACCGTAGATCTCCAGAAGCTTACGCAGGTATGGGAAGAATTCAATTAGCACAAAAAGATTATTTAGGAGCGATTATTACTTATAAAGATTTAATTGAAATTATTCCTCAAAATCCTGAACCTTATTATTATTTAGGGGTTGCTTTTAAAGAAAGAGGAAGAAATCAAGAAGCAAAAAAAGCCCTAGAGCTAGCTGGGAAACTTTATCAGAAATATGAAAATACAGAGGGCATTCAAAAGGTTGATGAATTGTTGAAAGAGTTTTAAAATTTGAATTAGAATAAACTATCTGTAGGGACAATTAATCAATTGCCCCTAACCAAAAATTTTAGATAATAAATAAGGAGTAATTATCATGTCTAGAACCCTTTCAACAATGTTACCTTTGGGGACAAAAGCCCCAGAATTTTTTCTAAAAGACGCGGTATCGGGCAAGATGATTTCCTTAGAGACTTTTGCTGATAAAAAAGCGTTATTAGTGATGTTTATTTGTGTTCATTGTCCTTTTGTTAAACATCTTCAAGAAGCCTTAGCCTTAATAGGAAAAGATTATTTAGAACAAGGATTAGGCATTGTGGCTATTAGTTCTAATGATATCATTAACTACCCTGATGATGCCCCTGAAAAAATGAAAATAATGGCGGAAACTTTAGGTTTTAACTTTCCGTTTTGTTATGATGAAAGTCAGGAAGTAGCTAAAGCTTATACTGCTGCTTGTACCCCTGATTTTTTCCTGTTTAATAGTGATAATATCTTAGTCTATCGTGGGCAGTTCGATGATAGTCGGCCGGGAAATGATGTTCCCGTCACGGGAGTTGATTTACGGGGGGCGATAGAAGGGGTTTTAAAGGATAGAACCATAGATTCTGCCCAAAAACCCAGTATTGGCTGTAATATTAAGTGGAAAGCTGGCAATGAACCCCCTTACTTCGGTTAAACTTTAATTTACTGTTTGGGGGAAGTAGCCAGTGGCTGGCGTAATTGAACTCGATTTGCTAGATTTAGGGTGGTCTTTGGGCATCATGGCCATTGCTATTGTTTTATCAAATTGGCAACGGTTAGGATTAGAAGGACAACTGCTATTGGCAACAGGGCGATCTCTGCTACAACTGTTAGTGGTGGGATATGTCATTACGGCTATCTTTGAATTAAATCATCCTCTCCCTGTTTTGGGCATTTTAGGGGTTATGTTAGCCATTGCAGCTAAAGTCACCAGCAACCGCATTCCTCACCGGGGAAAAGGGCTTTTTCCTCTGGTTTGGGTATCTTTGTTGGTTAGTAGTGGGTTGACTCTCAGTTATGCCCTTAGTTTGATTATTCAGCCCGAAACCTGGTATTCTCCCCAGTATTTAATCCCTTTAGCGGGTATGATCCTGGGAAATGCCATGAATACTGCGTCATTGTCGGGTGAACGTCTATTTAATGCTATTTCCCACAACCAACGGGAGGTAGAAACCCATTTATGTTTAGGTGCCACTCCTCAACAGGCGATCGCCAACTATAGAAAAGAGGCCATTCGTATTAGTTTAATTCCCACTTTAAATCAAATGATGGTGGTGGGTATCGTTAGCTTACCTGGAATGTTTACGGGACAAGTTTTAGGAGGCACTGAGCCTTTGAATGCTGCTTCCTATCAGATTTTAATTCTTTTTATGATTCTGTTGACCAACATTCTAACTTCTATTCTAGTAACAGAAGGTGTTTATCGTCAATGTTTTAATCAACAAGCTCAGTTAATTATTAAAAATTAAAGCAATATTATAAAAATTGAAATTATGAGCAGTATTTTTATTATAGTGGTTGGATTATCTTTGATTATTTGGGTCTATTTATTACTATTTAGGGGAGGATTTTGGTTAAGTAATCAACGAGTTAATAGTAGTTTAAACCCGTTAAATGATTATCCTTCTGTCTGTGCTGTCATACCTGCTCGCAATGAAGCTGATGTTTTACCTATTAGTTTAAAATCTCTCTTAAAACAAAATTATCCAGGTAATTTTTCTATTATTTTAGTAGATGATCAAAGTGATGATAACACGGGAAATGTAGCCAAAGAAGTTGCCCAAAAATCACAAAAATATAACCGTTTGCAAGTCATTCCAGGAAAACCATTAGCCCCAGGTTGGTCAGGAAAATTATGGGCTATGAAACAAGGAATTGAACAAGCAGAAAAATTAGAAAATAAACCTGATTATTTCCTGTTTACTGATGCAGATATTGAGCATCATGATAACAATTTACAAGAATTAGTAACTAAAGCAGAACAAGAAAACTTAGCCTTAACTTCCCTCATGGTAAAGCTGAGATGCGACAGTTTTTGGGAAAAGTTTTTGATCCCTGCTTTTGTCTTTTTCTTTGAGAAACTTTATCCTTTTTCTTGGGTCAATAACCCCCATAATAAAATGGCGGCAGCAGCAGGGGGTTGTATATTAATTCGTAGTCATATTTTAGAAGAAATTGGCGGTATTGAAGTAGTAAAACAAGCCTTAATTGATGATTGTTCTTTGGCTGCTGCAGTGAAAGCAAAATTACAAGAAAAGAGCAAAAATTTCGATCAAGGTATCTGGTTAGGGTTGAGCGAAAAAACTATCAGTTTACGTCCTTATGATAGCTTAGAGTCTATCTGGAATATGGTAGCAAGAACCGCTTATACTCAGTTAAATTATTCCCCTTTATTATTAATAGGAACCCTCATGGGACTAACCCTAGTTTATCTAGTGGCACCCATAAGCTTCATTTTAGGGTTAATTATCCATAATCAACTAATAACCATTTTAGGGGGACTAACTTGGTTATTGATGACCATTTCTTATATTCCTACCTTAAAACTGTATCAATGTTCCCCTCTGTGGGGACTAAGTTTGCCCCTCATTGGTCTTTTCTATGGTTTAATGACCTTAGACTCTGCTTGGCGACATTGGCGCGGAAAAGGTGGTGGTTGGAAAGGACGAGTTTACCCTTCAACTTAAGTTTATCTATCTATTATTACTTCTGACTTCTGTGCAGTCGCGCCGCAGCTTCGCTGTGGAACTTCTGACTTCATAAAAGCGCGCCCTGGAGGACTTGAACCCCCGACATCAGGTTTTGGAGACCTGCGTTCTACCAACTGAACTAAGAGCGCATAGTTTGGAGTCATAGTCTGGGACTATGCTCTAAGCCTTAATCATTATAGCGTAGTTTACTGCCATTTTGCCTAGGCTCTGTACGCTATTTTTCCAAGACACTAAACAGGGCGATCAAACCGTTGACGAATGCGGGTGGCTTTACCGACGCGATCCCGTAGATAATAGAGTTTGGCTCTACGGACTTTACCGCGACGAATAATCTTAATGTTAGCAATACGGGGAGAATGTAGCAGAAATACCCTTTCTACTCCCACACCCTGGAAAATCTTGCGCACCGTAATAGTTTCATTGATACCCCCATTGCGCATGGCGATAACTGTCCCTTCGTAGGGCTGAACCCGTTCTTTACCCCCTTCTCGGATACGCACTCCAACCCGGATGGTGTCACCAACATGGATAGTGGGTAAGTCACTCTTGATATATTCAGATTCTATGTCTTTGATAATTGCTTCAACATTCATG
>JAAUYB010034011.1_pt1 | contig 17269 bp, 14 predicted proteins | sample 7278071 | NCBI WGS metagenome assembly JAAUYB01 (sample SAMN14350121, study PRJNA611818) | marine sediment metagenome | isolation source: surface marine sediment (1.8m) | place: French Polynesia: Moorea | collected 2018-08
CACACGTCGAATTGGATGGAGGAGGGGTTTCGAAACGAACGAACCCCCGCAGCATGAAGACAAATTGGCTAGACCAAGGACGGACGGAGATACCCTTCATTCCCCCTTCCAGAGAAATTTCCACCGCCATCCTCCTTTTCTTCTTCTCCGCCGGATCCATTCCATTCCCCAGAGGGTGTCCCCCGGCCTCAAATGGGAGGAGGGACGGACAGCCTTGTAAGGGGGACGGGAGGGGAGGATCAAAGACTGACAAGGCGAATTTGTGGAGAGGGGGAAAAGGCCGGATGGTGGCAGTTACGGCCTCTTTCCTTCCATGCCGACGTGCGTAATTGAGTCTTGCACAAATTCTTCCTCCACCCCAGACCGCACCAACATAACCATAATCACTTTGGTGCGCTTTGTTGTACGATACCCATTGCGCTCCTCCCCTGACACCTGTCTGCCCGCTCGCCCCCCTCCTCCAGCGAACACAACATGATGCCCAACCGCACCCACCCAAACCAACGGACGGAAGGAGAGAAAAACCCTTTCTCCATTATTGTTTCCTCCTTGCTAGCAAAGGGTCGCTGCGGCCGCCTGAGAGAGGAAGCCCTTTGCTCCCCCCCTCTCCTCCCGGCGGGGGGGCAACCTCTCCCGGTTGGAGGAAGAAAAGACCCTCTCGGCCGCCGCCGCCGCAGACGCAATTGTCGGTCGGTCGGTCGGTCGGTGGAAAGGCGGAAGAGAGAAGCCCCCTGCTTTTACCTCTTCTTTTTCTTTGTCAAAGGAGCGTGGCGGGAATCGCCAATGGTCTACTACAGAAAGCAAAGAATCTCCTTTTCCCTCGGTGCGGGCAAGGAAAAGATGGCGAATTCGTCGCGAAAGGAAAGAGGCGAAATGGGGCCTTTCTTCTCCTCAGCGGGATCCTTCTCCTTCCTCTCTAATTGCAACTATTTGCTTTTGCCTCCTGAGTAGGAAAGTGATGGTTTTAGAAGAGGAAGAAGGGCTAAGGCGGACCAAGAGAAGAATGTGCCCATTTCATTCAACCCCTTTTTTCCTGCGTTTTCAAGGGGTAACGGAAAGTCCTTCTTCTCCGCGTGAAATTTTCTTCCAAACGGGTGGAGATGCGTCCTTTCTCTCTCTTTCCTTTCGACGTTGACTGATGTCCTTCTGCTCCTCCTCTCACATCCTACTCAGCCCTTTTTTTCCCAGGCCAAAGCGGGCAAGGGATCAGAGGCCAAAAGGAAAGAAACAGCAAGCAGGCGCTCATCTTCCCACCCAACAGATCCTATATACTTTCCCCCCCCTTTTCCTCCGTCCGTCTCATTTTTCCTCATGTGGGAAAAAGACACACTCGCACAGACGTCGTCGTCGTCTTCAAGGCCGCGGGAGCGTTTCCTCATCTCCCCCCTCGCATCTTCACAGCCACTTTTGCCCTCCCCCCCTCCTCCCCTTCTTTTCCCCCCCGGCGGCGGGCTCGCTAAATTATGCATGTCATGGCGGCTGAGGGAGGAGAGTACGACATAGCGCTACACTCTTGGCGAGGAGGCCAAGAATAAAAGAAGAAGTGTCCGATTTTTTTTCCGCCAAAAAAAGACGAGGGAGCGAAAACGCGCAATTTCTACGTCCATCCTCCCCCCTTTCCACTTCCCCCTCTCTGCATTTTAAAGCCCCACTCTCAGCCCCCCCCCCTCCTCCTCCCAGCGGACACCCCCCCTCGCCCTTCATGCTGCCCTTCCTCTTAAGGGGCCACTTTTGCCAACTTTTCCTAATTCTAAATTCGGCCTCGGAGAAGCCGACCCCCTTCCTTGTCAAAAAAAACCCTCGTCGGCCTTTCTCCGCACTTTCGCTTTTGGAATTCCCGCCGCGTCCTCCTCGGTGCGCAGTGAAGGGGGAGGTGGAAGACTCCCCCCCCTCTTCCCTCCAAATGGGGCCTTCTTCTTCGGAATTGCAACGGTAATGGCGAATTGGACCGAGGGAGGCAGGGAGGGAGACGCGACCGGGGAGTTTTATGGCAGGTTTTGGCCCGTGCGGGGGATCCCCCCTCGCTTTGCATATGTGTGTTCAAACTAAGAAAGGAGGAAACGTTTTCTAATCTGGGAAAGCAATCAAAAGCCGAGTGGAGCAATTTTTTTAATCAACCTCGACCACTTATTGCTGCAGCAACGGAAACGGGGGGAGGGGGTTGAGGCCGGCTGTTGTTTCCTCCTCCTCTCTTCCTCTACTTCCCGCTCGATCCCGCGGGGCCCATTCACGAATGGTAAGAAAATTGTGGCTCCCCTCCTCCCCTCCCCTCCTGCACCTTCCATCCGAACGCAAGCGGTGTTTAGTGGCGGGGGCCGCCTTTGGTCGGGGCGGCGGCGGCGGCGGGTCCGCCCTGGCTCTGCCGCTCGCCGCCGCGGCCACCTAATGGAAACGGACCATTTCTGTAATGACCTTCCTTCCCTTCCGTTCTGCCACTTCCTCCTCCCTCTCCGCCGGCCGGAACAAGGGAACTCCCCTCCCCTGGGCGGACTGGGAGCATCTCCCTTTCCCTCCCCACGAAAACACAACTAGACACGGAGAGAAGAGGAGAAGAGGAGCCCAACGAAGCGGAGCAGAAGAAGAAGAAGAAGAAGCCCCTCTCCTCCTTCCCCTTTTCCGTTTTAAAGCCCCTCAGGCTATTTCTCTCTGTCGTTCGCTCGTTTTGCATAATTTTACTGCCTCCTCCCTCTTCAAAAAGGAGGCTTCCGACGCCCGAGCGAAGGGGAGGGAGAGAAAGAGTTTCAATGATGTTGGCTCCTCTTTTCTCCTCTCCCTTCCCGGCCTTTTCTGCCGTCCAATTACGGGCGATAATTCAACTCGCTGCCTTCAGTTCCCCCCCCCCCCCCCGAAAAAGAAAAGAAGATGAATAAAACTGCCTTGGGGGAGGACCGCGAGAAAAGTCTTCGCGACTCTTGCTTAAAAGAAGGTGGTGGGGAGAGAAAGGCACATAAGGTGAGGAAAGTTTCTTTGCCTAGGGAGCGGTGGGGGGGGGCGATTACCTCCCTCCCTCCCTCCAAGTTACCTGCGCCGCAGAAACCAATTTTCCATTTTCTCGGCTCCGCACCTCACTTTCGCGCAAGTTACGGCTCGCCGTATAATAGGTGAGCGGAGGGGAACTTTCTCTTTTCTTTTTCGCCGCCTCCTCTCGCCACCGTGTACGGTATATAGTGCTCCAGGGAGACAATTTTGAAGGTTTCGCCGCCAACTTTCGCTTTTGCGCCGCAAGTGGAAAGTCGTGTCGCGGTGCATGCATTTCAATGCGGAGCGCGTCTCCGCAAAGTTTGCATTTCTAGGGGGGGGAATGAAATACAGCGCACTGTGCAAAAGTGCCTGAAATTTTTGGAGAGTAGTAAACAAGAAAATTGAGGCCGTCGTATGTACAATGAGTGGGTCTGGATCTCTTCCCTTCTCGATTTTACGGTCGGGCGAGCCTCCCCCTCCTCCTTTTGTGTAACGGTACCTTCGCAGGCAAGGAGATCGAAGTGGCGGAAGGAGAAGAAGAAAGAGGAGGAGGGGTTTGTAATCTAATTTGCCAAGGACATACATTGGAAAAGGAGGAGGAGCAAGTTGGTGGGTTGGAAGTAAGGGCCGGGGACACGAAGAAGGAGCAAAGGATGGAAAGGAGGAGGAGGAAGAGGAGGAGGAGACTTTGGCTGATGCAGCTCGTCCCGTTCCAAAGCCAGAGGAGAAGGAATTCAATTAAGGAGGAGGGAGCAGGTTCCTCCTCCACCTTCCCCAAGCCCGGGCGGGAATGGCGTGTGCTCGTTTTTGTGTGCTCATTTTATACAGAGAGTGCCTCCACCATGAACGGACGGTTTCCTTTTCCGGTGCAACATATGGGGATCGAGAAGACGGGGAAGGAAAAGGCATTGATCGAGGTGTTTTCCTGGTTCCCCCTGTTTTGGGGGCGCCCAACGGCTAGAAAAGAAGTAGGGTTGTTTACGGGGTTTCCTAAGTAGACCCTTTTTTCGCACTATTGAAAGGAGAGAGAGAATCCAAGAGAGGAAGACCCGATCCTGTCGACATCGTCCGTCGTCGCTCCAATTTTATCTCTCGCGGCGCTGCCAACTCAATCAGACGGCCCCAATAAATGGGGTTGGGCAGTGGAATTGCAGCTTCCTCACCAGAAAGCAGCAAAAAAAAGCAGCCATGTTATTAAAGTTTCAGATGACGGGGGGAAATAGTTTTAACCCGACATACTGTGTAATAGCCAGGGCTAAAAGCCCGAGGGCATCCATCTAGCGGGTATAGGCGCCTCACGGTCCATTGCCCCCTTCCTCCCCCCGCTCGATCCCCTCGCCGCCGCCGCCATCGAATGTCGACATCACAAGGCCGTTCGGACGGTCAAAGGATCAGGAGAGGGGGAGGGGGAGGCCAGGCCGCCATATGGGGAGGGGGGAAGGGAAATTGGGTGATGGACAGTCGGACGAGGATTCAACCATCTGTAGGTCTTATTCGTCCGTTTTCCTAGAAGATGTCTATGGGGGAGGATGAGGACATAGACTGTTTATTTTGGGCGAATGCGGCCCCTCCCACGGCCGACCTTGTCCGCGGTTATTTTTTGCCGCGGCCACCACATCGGCGGCGGCGGTGGTGGCGTCTGTTGTGCTGCTGAGGAAGAGGATCTGGCCAATGTTGTGGTCGCGGGGGAGGGGAGCAAAGTTTCTGCCCATATTGTGCAACAATATTCTCCTCCAAAAACTATTTTTGTCACAGCTAATCTTGACCAAAGCCAAAGCCACTGAGGTACAGAATCGGCAGCCTCGTGTCTCCGCCCCCTTCCCACCCAAAAGTGACCTTGGGTGCACGAAGTCCCTTGGGCAAAAACGGAGGCGGTTGAGCAAGGAGTGGAACTTTGCCCCCTCCCGCCACTAATCAGCGGAAGCCCCCCTTCCTCGGGCGGACAAAAGACAAAGTTTCCTTCCTCCCCTCCTTCCTGCCCTTGCCCTTCCTCCATAGCGGCGTGTCCGAGTCCTTAGGGGGGGGAGGGAGCGAAGGACGGAAAGTTGTTTCCCTGCTGCGCCCTACAGAGGTCCCTCCCTGCAGAGAAAACTTTCCTGCTGGAAGTTGGGGCTTTCCCCCCCTGAGGGGAGAGTACAGCAACGCTTTTGGGCACCTCATGCATTGACCGTCCCCTTTCTTGTCCATTGCAGGTGTGTGGTCTGGCCCCAACGAGCGGAGACTCATCAACGACCTGGTAGGTCCATCGACAGGATGGGATTAGCCAAACTCTTTTTTTATATCGAGAGCTTTGGCGAGTCCCGATCCCGCCTATTTGCAATTCCAGATGGCCAAGTACAACAACCTGGAGCGCCCCGTCCTCAACGAGTCCGAGCCGCTGGAGCTCAAGTTCGGGCTCACGCTGCAGCAGATCATCGACGTGGTGCGTAGCACACTTCCTTGCATGCACACCAAAAACACATTATTGCTATAACACTGCTGATTTCCCCTCAAAATAAAAAGAAAATACCTTTTTTTCAATTGAAATCTTTTCGAATTTGAAAAGCAATGTGCCTCTATAGCTATCCTTTTTGAAGTGAACAGCTGCTGATGCTTAGGAGAGGGTTTAGCATAGAAGGGTGGTTAGTTGAGGGAGGGTACTCCAAAGATAGAGGTCTCAAAAATACTTTTAAAAGTGTAAGAACCTTTTGGGGTAGATTAGGCTAAAGGTCGCAGAGGGAAGTGGGAATTTGTCAGTCGTCCTCGAAACCAGTTTTTTCACTTTGTGTTTGGTCCACGCTTTGACAGGATGAGAAAAACCAAATCCTGACGACCAATATTTGGTTGAATTTGGTGAGTCCTCCTTTTCCCTTTTTTTCGAGAGAGAACTTTTTCGCAGTGTGTGAGAGAGGGACATGCAAACTAAAAAAAGGGAAAACATGGTCATGCAATTGCAAAATCCACAAAAAAAATCTCGGCCTTTTCAGGTCTGCTTGCACTCTTTTCATATTTGTTTTCACATGTGTCCCTCTCGAACTAAACTTTTTCCTTCCCATTTCCATAAAAAACTACTTCTTGCCTGTGAACGCACAAATAAACACGAGGAAAGATACTACTTTGCATGGCATAATATTGTCTCTGGAGATTTAACTAAGTGGACTTTTTTGTTTTTCCTTGAGCCCTTGTGTTTGGTTTTTTTTAAAAAAATCAAAAAAGAGATTTTTTCCCCACTCCGCATATTACTAGGGCCAAGAGCAGCAGTCTTTTTGTTTTTGTTTTGTCTTGCTTTGGTTCTCTGCGTCTTCCTTTTTTCGCGGCTATCACTACTACTACTGGACCACCCGACCAACCAACTGCTCCTCTTCTCACCCTTCGTTTTCCCGTCCAGTTCGTCTAACGTTTTAATTCTTAAACGGTGGTGGGCCCCCGCGAACATTTTGTTTCGTTCTTTGTCATTCTCTCGGTGCATACTTATAAAGGAAACTGTCGGTGTGACTTTATTTCTCCTCGGTTTCGCTTCCAAAATAATCAGGGCTGTTGTTATCGCTGTACTACTACTGCGTACTTTGCCTAAGTACTGGCTTTTTTTTAAAAAAATAAAAGAAATAAACAAGAGCAATTAGCAAGCAACTCTCTCTCTCTCGTCTCACCCCACACCATTTGGGATGTAGCATACACCTCTAAAAACGAAGGGTGTGGGTGGTGGCCGTTTTGTCTCCCCCCCCCCGTCTGCTTGCAACGCATACGGGAAAGCCCTCTTAATTCTTTAAAGGAGTTTAAATTAAACTTGTTTTCGTGCCTGCGGAAGGAGACACCCTTACACTAAATAACTAGAACAGTTTCTCCCGATCGTTGGGGGAACCAGTATGCTCCCTTTCTTTTTAAAAAAGATAACACAACAGTTCCTTTTTTCCGTTCTAAATGTCTTCTCTATAAAAAGAGTTAACCAAAGAAGCTTGTTTTTATATCCGTTTCTTGGTCTGGAGGGAAACTAAACAGAAGTGGAACATGGAGCACTTGAAACAGTCTAATCTACTGGATTTGATTAAAGCCTTAGAAATGACATCAGCATGCAAACAAAGCTAGACACTGGTTTATTGGAGACCTACATGAAGGAGGCTAAACAGCAAATTCTTAGCAAAATAGAACTAAAGGACAATGGCAGCTGTTCTACTGAGAAACCAAATTTCTGACAACGCTGGTACAACTAATAGGGATGCTTGTTTCCTTGTCCTTCCTTTGGAAAGTGTAGGATGAGAAAAACCAGCTACTTACTACCAATGTTTGGTTAAATCTGGTAAGTATGTGGTGACAGTATAAATTAATAGGTTTGTTGTAAAATTTCACATTGTGCTACAAATTGGCAGAAAACCCAAGTAGACACACATTTGTTGGTGGTTTCTTTGCTTTAAGGCAAACATATGTCCAAAGTAGGACTTTGGTTGCATTTCAGCTATCTTTATATGCTGGTACAAAGAAGTATGACAATATGGATTATCCATAATATTTTCATGGTACTTTGGTTTTCTTGGACAGTAATGAAGTGCCTCCTCTACAAAATCAACAATATCAAATATAGACCTACCCTTTATACAGAAAGACAACAAAGATGCATGTAGCTTGTTACACAACTTACTGCACCAAACATTCATTAATTGTGTTTGCATGTTTTGAAATGAAATTGTGCTTGTGCTATGATGATGTTATAATTTATTTATATATGTTGTGTCCACTACTTATTTTGTTTTAATTAATTTTTATGCCAGCTGTAACTTAGCAGTCTTTCACATGTTTTCATTTTTCTTCAACAGGACTGGACCGATGTCAACATGAAATGGAACGTCTCCGAATATGGGGGGATCAAGGACATTAGGATGCCTCCGCATAAACTGTGGAAACCAGATGTCCTAATGTACAACAGGTATTTTGCACTGTTAATTGTCAATTATGATTTTAATATTATTCAAAGAATGGGATTTCATGTGAGGCAATCGGATGCTGTTGGCTTACCCGTACACATAGCTTCTTGTGTTTGAACCATGAAAACAATTGTATCATGGTTCATCCATAATTGGCTGCTTTCTCCTTCAGTGCTGATGAGGCATTTGATGGGACATATCCTACCAACGTGGTTGTCAACAGCAACGGTAGCTGCACGTACATCCCTCCAGGGATATTCAAATCTACTTGCAAAATAGACATCACATGGTTTCCATTTGATGACCAGGACTGTGACATGAAGTTTGGTAGCTGGACCTACAATGGCTTCAAGGTAAAAGTCCTTTGAAACAACATGTTTACAAAGAAACAATGAGGCAAACAACAGTATATTGTATTACAACTTGAGCCATAGTCAATAATTATAAAAGTAAATTATTCTGCATAATCAAGATTTTATATTATAGTTGAACTTACAACTTAGCGGTACTGAGGGTGATACATCAACATATGTCCTGAATGGAGAGTGGGCATTGTTAGGTATGTGGTAAGGGTAGAGTAAATCTTTGGCTGCAATTTTTGTTTTTAAGAAAAACTGTATGCACCTCATCAGAGGTCACAGACCACAAAAGTTTTCTTTTGGCTGTGCACAAGTTCCCAAGTTTTCCCTAAGTGATTGCCAATGCACTACCAAATAGAGGAGCAATTTTATTTTGAAATTGCTCTCTGTTAAGGATGATACTGGAAGCTTGTTGTACATATCAGGCATATCACCCTTTGGTTGAAATGCTCATGTGAAAGATTTCTTTGGACTGAATCCAAGCATTTCACTGTCACGGCTAGAAAATGCTTTCATTTCCTATCATAGCACTCTATACATAATGGAATCATCCTATGACTGATTTTTCCAAAAGAAATCCCACCTATATTTTACTACACATTTACTGTACAAGTTGCTTGATATTTTAGCTTATTTAAGCTACACAATACTTTTAGCCTCCTGAATGAAACAATGCCTTGAAACTTGAAACTTTACACATGAAACACAATCATATTTAAATTTTTTTCTACATCTTTAAAGCTGTTTGAAAAATACCTTTTCGTAGGGAAGTAATAGAAACTAAGTTGTGAAACTAGGCACTAGGAATAGGAGTTTAGGATAGAAATTTATAATTCTTTTAAATCTTTTGGGGAATAATTTTTAAAATAAATAACAAAAATATATTTGTATTTTGGCAAATTTTTAAAATTTGAAAGCACTCTCAGTTTGATCTTTTCCACAGTTGAACTTAGAAATGAATAATGATCTCGGTGAGGGCGACACAAGTACCTTCGTGCTGAATGGAGAGTGGCACCTTTTAGGTAAATACCAGACAAAAGAGAAATGACTGTCATGGAACATGATGTCTTGGTATGTCAGTGTTGGTTATTGCCATGAAATAAACAGCTATAGTTTCTCAATAATGCTAATCAAAGTTTTAGACTGTAAAGCTCAAAAAGTAAAAAATAAAGGGTGAGATAGCTAATATTTTATGCTGGTTTTATTTTTAAAAACAAATATTTTACTGTGTTTTGTATTTTGTAATATGAACCTTTGTAACAATTGGAATTATTGATTTGTTATAGGCCCAAACACATCTAACCACAAGTGTTTTTTCACGGCACCTAAACAGCCTAGAATGCAAGGAAGTTAAGCTTTAAGTCCAATAAAAACATTAGGATCTCAAGTAGACATCAAACCTCCCACAACAAGCAAGCTTTTTGTGCATAACTTACATACATTTACTAACCTTATATATCCAGAATACTTCTTTGTTTAAGAATGTAGTTTAGGAAAAAGTAAAAAAAGATTTGTGTAATATTTTTATTTTATCCACTACATTATCAATATCTCCAAAAACAGAAACTGCTCTCACACTTCATTGCATGTTTTAAAGTATGATAAATATTCTAATTTTGGTTTGTCCCATCAAAGTGTTGGTAAATTTGTAATCCTAATCAACCAAAACATAGTGCCATAAAGTTTAAATTTCACAGCTTAATATGTTTCAAGGCATTTGTGCATACATAACATAGAATGTATCCTTGTTTTTTTTAAAAAAACCATATTTTTTTACATTCCTGTTGAACCCAAAAGACCATATTATTGTGTTGTACTGTACCTTTCTGCATGAATAGAGTAAGGTCAAAGTGTGTTGAACAATGTGCAACAATGAAAAATAATATTTTCTCTTTTTCAGGTGTTCCTGGAAAACGAAATGAGGTTTTCTATGACTGCTGTCCAGAGCCATATCTGGATGTCACATTTGTGATTAAGATCAGGCGCCGCACTCTTTATTACTTCTTCAACCTCATTGTACCCTGTGTTCTCATAGCTTCTATGGCTGTACTTGGCTTTACACTCCCTCCTGATTCAGGAGAAAAGCTGTCACTTGGTAAGTTCATATTCTAGGAGCAAAGAAAATATTCTTTGCAATTTTATCAAGATTTCAGGAATACTAATTTATATTTGAAGCCCCAAGCATGCTGTGTTGGTGTTTTAGTAGTGTATTTTGTGCATGTGGTAACTTTTTATCAACTGGTAATTTACATATCATCATATCATTTATTAACAAGATTGTTTTAGTAGTTCAAGGTAGAAGTTTTAAATTCCTGCAATGAGCAAACATAAAATTCACATAGTCTAAACCTTTGCCTGGCAAACCTAATAAAATTGCATGTGTGTTGCATGGCTACTTTTCTAAACTAGTTTGCTTTAAGTAGCTTTCAAATGAATATGTCATCAAGATGTGAGGAGTAAATCATCAAAATCTGGCTCACTTTAAACCTTTTCTTTCTACTAAACTATTTGCTTTTAAGGTTTTGTGCTTTTTTCCCTTTGGAAGCAATAAAATGCATGTAATGCTCAAGATATGGTGAAATATGTCTTCTATGGTGATATTTTAGAATTTCAGTTTTGAGATCCCAGGAATCTCATAAAAAACTTCCTAGAAATAACGAGCAACAAATGAAGGGAACATAGATCAGTATTTAAACATATCTACTGTCTGTCTCAAAAAAAAATAAATTTTAAGGGTTTTTTTTCAGGCAGTTTTTAACTTTTGTCACTAAAATAACCACAACAGTATGGACTTGTGTTGTTCAAGTTTAAAAACTTTTCAAACTAGTAGCAGCAACAAACTCTTGTCAAAGAAAGTTGTCTTGGGCCATTTTTGAGACAGATCTTGTCAAAAATGTACTTTGTTGACTCCACCAAAAAAGTATGGTTTTGTTTTATAAGTGGTCCATGTAACCCACAGAGACTTTTAATCATTTTTTTACTTTTTAATTTAAAAATATGTGCTTAGTGCCTTGCTTTCTGTCATGTCACACTTATTTTGATTTGCATGACACAGTCATAATCTTAAATTGAGCCAGTTATGGAATCAAATCAACTTGCATGGAAAAAACTGAAAAATTAAATCATTTCATTGTGCAACACTAGCACATTTCAGTGTTCAATATGCATTGATAAAACTTAAGCCTTTCTAGATCCCAGTGCTAAAAGGCTAACAACTAAGCAGATCAGCTGTTGTCTTTGACTAAATGAGAATGGTATTGTCGCTAAATTATGTTTAACATTTTTTTTGTTTTGGGAGAAAAATGTACCATGGCACAAAAATTGTAATCTCATTTACATTCAACTGCCACTCCCAGAAACTGTTCAAAAATCTTAAGCGCTTGCTTGTTAGACTCTTGCATGTTTGAGTCTTTCAGGCAAATAGATCTTAGGACATAGTTCACAAGCTCTATTTTCCCTTTTTCAAGTGAGTGCAAATGATGTATGAGTTGTATTTCAATCATAGCCTTTTATGAAAAAATGCTTTGATTTTGAGAAAAAGCAGTAAATTGCCTAAGAGTTGCAAAAAACCAGTGATCCTATTACAGGTGTGACTGTTCTTCTCTCCTTGACTGTTTTTCAACAAAATGTTAGTGAGGCAATGCCTGTGACATCATTGCAAGTGCCTCTTTTAGGTAAATGAGGGTTTGTTATGCAAAGTTTTGTGGTACATTCATCTCAAGCAAATATTGAAACAGTTTTTCTCTTTCTGTGAAATTGTGCCGCATTTGTTGTGAGATGAATGATAATCAAGCTGCAAAGACATGAGGGCTCTTAATTTAAAAATACAAGCAAAGGCTAATTCAAGCAAGCCCTTTTGCAGTTTGACTTTAAAAAAGTCATTAGGTGATGATATGTTACAACCATTTGAATAAAGAAAATATATCCTTGGGTTTCTGTCCTAAAATTAATCCTTCTGTACTTCTTTCAGAAAACTCCATTTCTTGGCTTTACAGACACACATTCAAAACACTACACACTTCTAGCCACGAAATGAATGCTTTCTTTTCAATAGACACAACCCTGCTGAAAAATTATTCAGACCTGCATTTTGTTTGTTCTTCCAGAAAACACTGTATTGTATATTCCATCCATTTGTCTGGCCCAACAACTTTTTTTTTCCAACATTTCCCTCACTGTGCTTGTGTGCTTGCGTGCCATGTATTTAAAAGTACTTAAAAGCTGGATCCTCTTTCCTTGTATCTAAATGTTCCTAATTTGCATACCTGGGCATATTTAAAATCAATGAATGCAAATTCTTTAGCTACACACAGTTCAAAGCTCTTTTTGTGATTTATTAAAATGGGTCATAGAAGTACTACTGACCTGTCCTCCTATTGGTTTTAAAATATGACCTGATCCCCTGCACTCTAATGTTGCCCAGGTATTTTTTAGCTTATTGTTAAAAAAAAGAACAGTTAAAGGATCTAACTTTTAAGATGCTGCTTCCCCTATAGGACATTAGATTGTTGTAAACCTGCTACCTTGCTGCCTACTTTTAACATACCAAAGAAGCCATCTTGGTATGTTAATATCCTGAGTGACACTGCAGCTGACTAATGCAAAGACAAAGCTGTTCTGCAGATTCTTTCAAACAATTTAAAAGTATTAAACTAACAAAAGTTTACAATGAAAAAATCAAGGCATAAAAAATGGAACCTACAACTCAGGTTGTTAAAAATAACATATAGATTGCATGAAAGTAACACTTCACCTCACTGTTGATAACATATTTATTTTTAAGTTATAATGTTTTTTTTGCCTGCTATTGAGTTTTAAGTTAGTGTACTGCTTTGAGGCTTCTTTCTGAGAACAAGAGTGTCAACTACACCACTCTCAAAGTATCCTCTTTTGTTGAAGAGTTATTTGAGCTTACTGATTTTTACCTCCTCTATTAATACCCCAAAAGCGGCTTCTTTGGCACCAGAGATATATTATTAAAACCAAAGTCAAATTTCAGGTGTGACTATTCTTCTGAGTCTGACCGTGTTTCTTAACATGGTTTCAACCACTATGCCCGTGACTTCAGATAATCCTTTGCTAGGTACTATTTTACATGTCAGTGTATTTAGAACTGTAAAAACCTTAGAACAAGTAACTGCAACCATTTGACATCACATGCATGAAAGCAACAAAGCAACATGAAAAACTGCAAAATTGATTATAATTTTACAATTTTGTTTTACTTGAACTGTTAGTACATTTAATACATGCTGGTACCAACAGAAAAGACCAAGCCCAAAAAGCCGCCTTTTTATCCCAAGGTCAGTTTCTAATTATGTACATAACTCCTGAATTTTTCCAGGTATAGTCTTTTAATATAATTAATTATTATAAAGGGACATGTAAAGTATTTCTAACCAACTAGGTGCAGTTTGTTGAGAAGTTTTCTCCAATAATTTAGTATCCTGCTCTACGTAGATATCAACAGGAATTTTTATCTATGCCTTCCTACAAGATGACAAGGCATTTCCTAATTAGAAACCTAATATCTAAGTTGCATCACCCCCCAAAAATAAAATTGGTTGGATGAAATTAAAAGCTATGCAGTCTTATTTTTGTCATCTAATTTTACATTTTCAGGTGTCACCATTCTTCTATCACTCACTGTGTTTTTAAATACTGTATCAGAGACAATGCCAGTTACCTCTGATAACCCATTGTTAGGTAAAGAACCAATGATTGCAAAGCTTTCCATACAATTGCAGTTTGAGTACATTCTTACTGCAATTGTGTCAAAATTACAATTTAAACTACAACCATTTTGTTCATGTAATTGGTTCTGTGCCAGACAATGATCTAATACTAATACTATGCTTGTGCAATTTGTTAATATTGTCATTCTTGTTGTTCAGGTGATTCCATTTTTTATGCAGGCAAATCTGTCTAAAAAATTAAGCTAATAAAAATGATGAGTTTTATTCTTTTTCAGGAGTCACAGTACTACTGACATTGACAGTTTTTAGTCTTATGGTGACAGAAATGTTGCCAAAAAGCAGTGATGCAGTCCCAATTCTAGGTCTGTTTTAGTAATGTAACAGGGTTTGGGCATGCTTCTTATGAATGCTCATGTAACTTAGATGCCTATGGTTTCTAATCATTGAATAAACAAAGCTCTAAAATTTTAAAAGTATTCCCATAATATTTTCTGAAAATCAGTCCCTAATAAAAAATTACCACATTAGCATTGGCCAAACGCCTACAAATAATTAATAGGGTCTAAGCAATACTAGGGTTAATATTAGGAGGGTACCTATATTGAGATGCACCATACTGTTTAAAAAGTGAAACTTTTTCAGGTGTCACAATTATGCTATCAATCACTATTTTTGCCACAATAGTTGGTGATATGCTGCCAGTGTCTGATTCTACTCCTTTGATAGGTTTGAAAAAAATATTTTTAGCTTTCAGTTAGAGAAAACTGAGACACCCCACTAGTCTGCCTCTGCTTTGAAATGGGAGCTTGCTGGAAGGTGGAATAATTGTGGACAGTACTGGCCTTGCATTTTTTGTTAAACATCAATGAGGGCTTCAATTTAATGCTGGATTTTTGTAAATCCCTTTTCAGGAGTGGCTATTATGCTCTCCATCACCATTTTTGCAACTATTGTCGGTGAAATGTTGCCTGTCAGTGATTCCACTCCCTTGATAGGTCTGATCTTTTTCAAAATTTCCCCTTTCAGCAACACAGCACAGAATGCTTTTTTCTCCTCTTAATTCAATTAAGGGATTATTTATACTTTTCTCTTGAGTGCATCAACAGAGACTGATGCAAAGAACACAGGGAAGGTGTAACATGCATATAAAAATACTCAAGGGATTTGGGAACTTTTAAACAAGTTTGTAAAAATATTTGACACAAGAGACTAATCGGACATAGATCATTGAATATAAGTATAAGTAAGAAAGTACGGGAACATGCCGTATGTCATAGGTTGAAAAATGGGGATGTTAACTCACCGGATAAAAAACGCGAATTTTACCTTCCAAAAGCCTGTGTGGCCTAACCTATACTTTTGCCTATTAAGTATGTCTTGACTTCTCCCAATAAAAATTCCTCTACTGACAACATTTGGCTTCGCTAATAAGAAATCCTGGAAAGGAAAAACATTTCTTTCTTTTTTTCTTCTCTTCCTACACGTGTCTGTGGAAGCAGGGCTTCAGTGTCTTTCGGATATATACTAAAGTAGCACACTCACTACTACTCCCTATGGCATACCAAGTGTTTACACTCCTCCCTCCTCCTCTCTTCCTCCTTTCAAACACAGCCGAAACCAGGCGCATTGCTCACCACAGTAACGCAGTATCTTTTTCGTGTAAGCTAAGCATAGAGTATTTTGCCCCCAAAGTCAAAAAATTGGGGGAAGCGCAGCCGGCGCTAGTGTTTTGCTGTTTCCCCCCCTCCCTCCGTCCCATCATGAACGTGACCCTCCTCTGCCATAAATGTCCTATAAACACCCATTTTCTGTTCCCTAATGAACCTTTAATACAACCTCCTCCTCCTCCTCCCTCGGTCTCATAGCTATACCACACGTGGAAGCAAAAAAAAACCTAGTGATTTTTTTTTGGGGGGGGGCAATATTGTTCAACATTTTTAATTTACTCGCTCTCTGTTTTATTTCACCAACTCTTTGCTCCAAATACAATTACAGTGGGTAAACACCGAAGCCACCGTAGACAAAATACATTTACGTAAATATATATGTGGGGAGGCAGGGGATAGAGGCTCAGGGGTACAAACACAATGCATTCAACAACATTCAAATTCTCGCCCAACATTCTTCGTACTTCTTGCTCCCCCAAGTCGACAACTGAGCAGGGGGGAAACATTCAAACACACCAGGAAAAAACCAAAAGAGAAACCATATGTCTTCCCTCCCCCAAAACTAAGGCGAACTCCCTCCAAAAACCATAAAGAAACTCCTTGGCTGTCCTAAACTATAAAAGAAGCAGCTTAAGCATGCAAGCACATCATACTAAAAAATACTAATTGCACAAGTACAGGAAACAAAAAACAAACGCCTTAAAAAAGCTTACTCCTTCACTCAAGGCTTTAAACAGTGGCTTAAAAAAGACATTAACACATGACCTTCTAAAAAAACCTCGAAAAAAAAGAAGCAAACACGGAAAATAAGAGAGAAAGAAATATGACGGATTCAAATGGTTGTAGTCTGCTATACTACGTTAAACATGTTCCATAACCGTGATATCACACCACCAAAGCCTCGGCTCAACAGAAAAAATATACTTTTTGCGCCATTTTCGTAATTATTCTATGAAGAAAAAAGTAAATGCTTGTTGAGACGAGGCGGTGCTGTTCCATAAAAAGAACCCCACACCATAAACCCCCCGCAAAAAAAGAGATGAAAAACCAAACCACCGGGCCAAAAGGATTAAACCACGACTGATTAAACCGAAAAAAACAAAAAATACAAGGGAGAGTCAAGAACAAACAAATACCAGAGAAAAAGACCTTTCTTGCATGGCCGAATTTTTCTTTCTTTTTCTTCCACTCCGTTCATTTCCTCTTACTACTACTGCTACATTCAAATTTTTGCAACTTCCCATATGCGAAAGAAACTACCCATTTCCTCCTATTATTATCGAGTCCTTCCTTGCGGCCAATCGGTACGTTGGAGAAAGAGGCCTCCGACAGTCGCCCCCCCCAAACCAAGCTGTGCAACTTTTTTGAAATTTAACTGCGATAAAACATTTCTGGCAGAATTGTTTCTTTGAGCTGGCATGAAACTGCCGGAGTCTTCTTTCCGACCAACTTCTTGGACTTTTTTCCACCCTCCACCCTCCCACCGAAAAATACCTCAACATTCCGTTGGCGAGCGAGAAATGGAGGCTCTTCGGGGTTCTGCCATTTTTCTCTTCCGCACGCCAATCCGTTTCCCAGGACTTTGCGCCCCTAACATGTTTCATTGTACGAATCAAACCAGGCACCTACTTCAACTGCATCATGTTCATGGTGGCCTCCTCGGTGGTTACCACCATCATGATACTCAA
>JAAUYB010034727.1_pt1 | contig 17260 bp, 15 predicted proteins | sample 7278071 | NCBI WGS metagenome assembly JAAUYB01 (sample SAMN14350121, study PRJNA611818) | marine sediment metagenome | isolation source: surface marine sediment (1.8m) | place: French Polynesia: Moorea | collected 2018-08
AGTAGAGATGGCTTCGAACCTACTTTTTGCGAACTCGAGTCGAACCGAACTTCCAAATGTCGAACTCGAGTCGAGTCGAACTTCAGGGGTCGAAGTCGAACTTTGAGTTGAATCGAACTTTTTGAAAAATTGCGACCATACTAAATAAAAAATCACAGACAAGAGAAAAGTGGCGGAAAAAAATTTCCCAGGTCAAAATTTAGTTCCTTTTTTAAAAAAAACATTGAATTTTTTTTTGAAATCTTCCTTTTTTTATGAAAAATAGCCCCTAAAAAAGTTTGCGCAAACTGCAAACTTCTGCGAACTCATATTTTACGGTACAAAATTGCGAACTTTCGAACTCGAATTAAGTTTGCAGCCATCTCTAGTTGAGAACTGTTGACAACGCGAGCAAAAAGGTCGTGTCAAGCACAGCCTCTCTATATACTACAGTTACCCGACGTCAGCTGCCTATGAGATGGAGGGGGAGAGGGGAGGGGAACTCCTATTTCCCCTTTTTCCGGAGTGTCAATTGTCAAAAGCAAAACAAACCGCCCTTATAGATTAAACCTTGACAAACGGCAATCGTACTACAGTACGCGGTACGTACGAATACGCATGAAATATCAGTGGTAATGCTGCAAAATATATTTTGCTACACAGCAACGTACAAGCAATCCTGAAAAAACATACTGTTTATCTCAGCTTGAGGATGTCCATCTCGGACTTCTTGAGGTACTGGCTCTCAAGCTTCTCCTGCTCAAAGTTATTGCACTAATATCACGAGTTACTTTTTTGCAAAGAAATGACAAGATATTGAAACATAAAGACTCAAGAATATTTTTCCTCTCTAGGCAAATCTGTGTGTTCGACCATGAACTTCTTCATCATGTCCTGCTTCTTCTACTCCTCCAAGGTCGGGAGGTCCATCTCCTTCTGGCGCTGGTCATACATCATCTTCTCGGCCTTAGATTTTTTGGGTGGTGGTGATCTTGTGGTTCTCGCGTAGGACCCGAGAGTCTCAGAATCCCCTTCCTCTTCCCCTATTCTTTCCTTTGCCGCCCCCTCCCCCTCCGCGTCCACCGCCGCCAACAGACTTCTCCGCCTCCTTCTCCGACATAGAGACTCCATTGTAGTGGTGGCGATGGTGGTGCACACCTTTGAAAATAAAAGAAAGAATTTGTAAAAAAAATCCTTAAAACTGTGGAAAAATGTGTCAAAAAGGTTTTCATTGTAACGTTATTAGCATATTACCTCTGCCAATGTATCCCTGGCCCCCTCCGCCGCCACGCCCACCACCGCGCCTGCCGCGCCCCCTCCGCCGCCGCGGCCTCCGCCCCCTCCACCACAGCCCGGGCTGCCGCCCCCTCCGCCGCGGCCCGCGCTGTCACCCACTCCGCCGCCGCCAGCACCACCTCCCCCCCCCTCCGCCGCGGCCCCTGCTGCCGCGGACCCCACCGCCCCTGCCCACGCCGCCAGAGGCGGAGCCCTGCCCAAACCTGTGACAAGGATTTACAAAAGATTTTCAAATATTGTTTAAAAGTTTAAAAGGACTTTGTCAAAAAGCAAAAAAAGTCACCAATTTTGGAGCAGGGGGAATAGAGCAGTCCCGTCTTTATGCTATTTGCGTTTTTGTCTGTCTCAGCACTCCTTTGACGTTTAATTAAAGTAAAAATAAAGAGTAGCATGTCAGAAGGGGAAAATACCATAATCCTGCAATTGACGAGGAAGGGAAGGATCTCAGTATGGTTGACGACCCTGCCAAAGTAGTAGATGAGGCTCTTGCCGTAGAAGAAGTAGTTGGAGGTGACGAGGAAGTACCAGAGGAGCGACCCAAACCAGGGTAGGTTGCAGCAGGTTACCCGATGTTGATGATCTCAGGGAAGCACTTGACCTGGCCAACTATGATGGGGAACCTTCGCAGTCGTGGATGACGCTGTTGTGCTCTTCGCACTCGTGGATGACGCTGCTGTGCCCTTCGCACTCGTGGATGACGCTGTCGGGCCCTTCGCACTCGTGGATGACGCTGTCGGGCCCTTCGCACTCGTGGATGACGCTGTCGGGCCCTTCGCACTCGTGGACGCTGTCGGGCCCTTCGCACTCGTGGACGCTGTCGGGCCCTTCGCACTCGTGGACGCTGTCGGGCCCTTCGCACTCGTGAATGCCGTGGGGTCCTCCCCTGCGCTTATGGTTGCCGAGGAGTCCTCCATGCTCTTGTCGTCCATGTTCAAGTACTTGAGGTCGTCAACTCGTCACTCACCTTCGTGATCGAAAAGTCGGCGTCAGAGTCAGACAGAGCATAGAGATGCACTCAAAAAGTCTATATTCTTTTTCGAGACGGGTTGGCGACACTTTTTTTGTTTGGAAGAAAAGAGATTGTGTTTTGAGCCCAAACTCTGCTCTTGTCTTAGTCAAGTTTTTTTTTCCCTCATAAATTTGTTGTTTTTGTGACCAGTTACCAGAAACTGTAACAAAAACAACTGAACATGGCTTTTGATGCCAGAATTAATTATTTTCCACCGGAAAAAGGAAATTTTCTGGCCACAAAAAACTCTTATTAGAGGCGCAACTTTTCGTTGGTCCCAACAACTACCCGTGAGGGGGAAAAGTAAACAAATCTACGCCCAGGGCTCGTATCGGGCGCCCGTGGTGTCAAGCTTCTTCTGTACTCGTGTCGTGTCGTCGTGTTCGGCGTCCTCCTCAACTCCAACATCCAAGGCTTGAACATCGTGGACGACGACAAGAGCGTGGCGCACTAGCAGTGTCGCTCTAAGACCACATTGACCTTGAGCAAGATGCGTCTCAGGAGCGCCAAGGGAGGTCAAGGGCAAAATGGGGAGAGGGAGGCCGACAAGAAGAGCAAGAAGGTCAAGGTCGAGGCCAACGCCAAGCGGGACCTATTCTACATCAGCACGCAGCCAGAGGAGACACAGGAGGAGGAGGAGGACCCCCAGGATCATCAAGAGACGGGTGTCTCTCCCGTAGGAGGAGGAGAATTGGGATTCGAGATAAACACGAGGGCGAAACAGAGCGACGAAGACGAGGACGATGAACAAGACTCTGATGAGCACATAGATGATGGAGACGATGGCGAAGGCGCGAAGGCATCAGTGACTAGGAAAAAGAAGGTTTCTTCTCCCTCAGACGAGTCCTCGGGACAAGAATCCTCAGAGGAGGAGGAGGATGCGCCCGGCTGGTCGCTTCCTCTTGGCCGCAGGGATGCTGAGGACGAGGCCAAGGGCAGGGAGAAGAGGGAGCAGGAGCGGAGGCTGCAGAACATGCTCTTTGGGGCGACGCTGTTCGAGCGGCCGGCCACCATTAAAGGGGAGCACAGCGACGACGATGAGGAGGGGGACGATGGAGATGTGGGCAAGGAAGAAGATCAAGGTTCTGGTGATGAAGACAAAGATGACGAGAATGATTCTGATGCCGCTCCCGAGCCCGAGAGTAAGCGGCGGAAGAAGGAGAAGAAGGCCAAGCGAAAGGCTGTCTGGCAGGACGAGGACGACGAGAACACGCTGTAAGTGATCATGTCCACTTTTTATCTGCGGCGCATCCGTCAGATTTGGGAGAGGAAAGTGTTGTTCTTCTTGTTGTTGGGGGACGGGTTTGCTGTTTTGAGATCACGCATGTACAATCAAAAGGGGTGCATCAAGAGTCCATCTTTCGCTTTCTTGGTCAAAAGGGGCGCTTCAAAAGAAATATTTAGCTCATAAAAATGGGATGCATTAAAGGTCTTTCTTCTACTTCTCCTTATAGTCAAAACTACCAAAACCCACGCCGTAGATCAGTGAAAGGATCCCTTTCTTGTTGCAAGGTCTTATCACGACTTTTTAATCTTTCTCAGGGTGAAAGACGTGACAGCGACGTACACCAAGGCGGTGGGGAAGCACGGCGAGAAGGAGACATCGACGGAGAAGTATTCCCGGGCGCTCAAGAGGAAGTTCGTCTCTCTGATGGGAACGCCCTCATGGGCGGACCTAGACAAGAAAAATAAGGAGGACTCAGACTCAGACGAAGAGTTCTTCAGGGTAAGACTCGAGGCCGTCTCTTTAAATGCCTACGGTAAATGTAATTGATTTGGGGTGAATGTTCTTTCCCACGTAGGAGACGACGGACATGCTTGACGGAGGCAAGCACTCAGAGCTGGTGAGGGAGAGGCTGCAGTACAGGAAGGTGAAGGACCTCAACGACGAGACCCACGGCGAGGGCAGCGTCATCAGAGCGGCGGAATTCCACCCATCGGCAGCAGTCGCGCTGGTCGCAGGACTAAACGGGACGGCATCGCTCTTCCAGGTAAAAGGGGGTAAACTGTTTTGATTTATTTGCTGCTATTGCTATACCAGGGTTTTTTTCAAGGTTGACGGGAAGCTGAACCCCAAGGTGCAGAGCGTCAACTTCTCCGACTTCCCCATCAAGACCGCCCACTTCTCCCACGACGGATCCGAGTTCATTTGCGGTTCCCAGCGCGCCTCCCACCTTGAGGTGTTCGACCTGGGGTCGGCGCGCGCCTCCCGCGTCGAGGCCGGGCGGAGGCTCGGGCAGGGAGCGGTGCAGAGGTTCGAGGTCTCTCCTGCGGGGGACTATCTGGCGGCCCTGGGCAGATTCGGACAGGTGCACCTGCTCAGCGCCAGGACCAAGGAGCTGGCCTTTTCGCTCAAGATGAACGACGACGTCACATGCGCCGCCTTCGCGCCGGGAGGAAAGAACCTATACACGCATGGAGGTTAGAGAAAAAAAGTCTTGCAAAGTTTTTCTCATTTTTAATGTTGCGTTTTCTCTCCTTGTAAGCTGGCGGTGAGATCTACCTCTGGGACGTCCGCCATTCCCGCAGCTGCCTGTACAAGTTCTCTGACGACGGCTGCGTGCGCGGCACCGCCCTTGCCGTCTCCCCTGACGGTCGCCGCCTGGCTGCCGGGGCAGACTCAGGGGTGGTCAACCTGTACGACGCGAGGGAGGTTGCCAGGTCCAAGGCGCACAAACCGGAGAAGGCCTTCATGAACCTGACTACGCTGGTGACCACGCTCAAGTTCAACCCGACGTCGGAGCTTCTGGCCATGGCCTCAGAGAGCAAGGAGAACGCCATCAAGCTGGCGCATGTGTCTTCCAAGTAAATTTAGAAATTATTATTTTTATTTTTCCACAAAAGCAAAATTAAATTATTTCTTTTTCTTCTACAGGACCGTGTTTGCCAACTTCCCCTCCTGGAACTTCAACCTGAAGCGTGTGAACTGCCTGGACTTTTCCCTTAACGGCGGCTTCCTCAGCGTTGGCAACAACCGCGGCGCCGCGAACCTCTATCGGATAGGACACTACGGGAGCTACTGATTTGATTATTCGCAACGTACGTTGCATTCGCAAATAAAACCGCATATGACTGAAACTTCCGTTTGTTTTCCTTCTCGATGTTCCTTCTTGCAGACGGATTTCTTTCGTACGTTGTTGGAAACGAAACAAAAATTGTCGCCGGACCCCTTCATGATTCTCTCTTTCCCCATCGAGAAACGCGTTGTTTTTTTCGGCCGCCAATGATTTGGAAACAGCCTAGTCAGGGGAAACGAACCCGTCTCGGAACAGACAGATAGACGTGCCACGTTGCCCTGCGTCTCTTAGTTTTAGTGCAAATTCAGTTCGGCTCTTAATTTCATTAAACAAGTCGGTAAACTTAATCCTTCAATGGTTTTTTATTCAATTGATCGTCATGGTATCGTTGCTAGACACTATGTTTAAAAGGTTTGTTTGTTTGTTTTATTAGGAGTTCGCATCACAGTACTGTGCCGCACGATTGTGCAAGACAAATACGGTAGTACATATGTTTAAAAGGAAATCGTACGGAGAAGTGGGTAGATTTTTCCATCTTCGATGAAAAGCAAATCGATGCATGGGGGTTTCGCCGCGCCAAAGGCGGTTGGCGACGACGTTGCCCCGCGAAACCAAAAAGAGCTGACGGGGCCGTTTCACACGGTCTTTGGAAGACGGATAATGATAGGGACCGGATTTTATCCTCGCCCGCTTGCTCTTGGAGATGATCGGCCCGCCCGTCCTCCGCTGCGAATCCCCCGGTATAAAAGCCACCGGGGAAGTCGGAATCTTTGTCAGTCAGTGGCCTCTGCCTCACCAGCAAGGAGCAACCAACTGACCATGAAGTCCTTCGTGGCTCTCGCCCTCATCGGTGAGGTTCCTCCCCTAATTTCGAAATTAATTCCGTCTTAGTTTCCCCAATTAATTGGCACCAAAAAACTTTTCGACTTGATTGGCGAATCTCCCTTAGCCATCGTTTAAAAAAAGCGAGTAACAAGAGCAACTTGTGCAAAGAATTAAATAATATATAGTGCATAAATCACTCTGCTCTGTCGACAAGAACGGGGAAAAACACCATTCACAGACTTTTCAACTAAAGAAGTCAACATATCAAAGGAAGAAAAGAAAGTCAAAGAGAGCATTCAGAGCAGCGTTGCCGGACTGGTGAAATTTTCGCCAAAATTAGAAAAATGGCGAAATTTTGAAGGCTCTGGCGAAATTTTAAAATAATTATTTCGCCATCCCATTTTGGCGAAATTTGGCGAAATTTGAAAAAAGTTTTGATTTGTTACATTTTTATGTACTAAGGAAAAAAAATCAAGCTCAAAAAGTTTTTTTTCCTCAAAAAACACGGAAAAATAATTTTTTGAATCTATATTTCGGATTTCTCCCAAATTATTTGTTAATAAAAAAGGCATAAAAACGCTTGGCGAATTTTGGCGAAATTTTTGAGAGATTCTGGCGAAATTTCGACTTTGTCGATCCGGCAACTCTGATTCAGAGCAAACCGTGAACAGATTAACAGAACATAATATTAAAGTAAAGTTTAATTTTTTCGTGACCTCCTTGACCTAATGTTGGTATCTTTCTTCAGTGGGCCTGGCCCTGGGCCAGTCCCCGTCCACCTCCTACTTCGGTTGGTCCCCCAACAAGCAGCTGAGGTACCACTACGTGTCCGAGGTGCTCTCGGGCATCCCCGACATCAAGGGCACCCAGTGGGCCGGCGTCAGGATCGAGGCCGACCTCACCGTCCAGACCTTCCGCGACTACAGCCTCCGCCTCCAGATCTCCAGCCCCAAGGTCAGGGTGGTCAACGACGAGGACCTGCCCGTGGTGCACGGCGAGCCCCAGGCCCCCAGGGCAGACCAGGAGCTGCCCGGATGGTTCCGCCAGCAGCTGGAGCGCCCCTTCGAGGCGCACCTCCGCCGCGGCGTCATCGAGCAGTCCTACTACCAGGGCGACCTCTCCGCCGAGGTGCTCAACGTGCAGAAGGCCATCCTGTCCCAGCTGCAGATGGATTTGACTGCGTCCGGGCGCGGGTTCCTGGTGGAGGACAACTTCGTGCCGGGCGGACACCCGGGGCAGGTGCCGCCGCTCGAGCAGGGCGAGACCGCCTTCTTCAGCACCATGGAGTCCGGCATCGAGGGAGAGTGCCAAACCGACTACACCTTCATGCCTATCCCCGGGTAAGACACCATGTGTAGAAAGCGAATGACATACAGGGAATTTGAATATTTGAATTCTACACACTATTTCCCATGACATTTATTATTGTTCCTTTCTTCCACAGCTACCAGGCCCGTAACGTCAACATGGGCGAGAAGCTGCGCGAGGAGGAGCTTGGCCAGGAGGGCCTCTACAGCTTCGGCCGCACCGCCGAGGTGGGAGAGGAGCAGTGCCAGGGCAAGCAGTACTACGAGATCGTCAAGACCAGGAACTACAACAACTGCGTCAGGAGGCCCGTCTTCCAGCTCTCCACCGGCATCCACCACTCCTGCGACGTCTCCAAGGGATACTGCCAGGACCTCTTCGCTGTAAGAAAAAAATAATTGATTTTTTTCTTTCGGAAAAGCCCGCACCACCTTGTTTATCGAATGTATTTCCCTTCTTTCTCCTTCCACAGCACATCTCCAGCACCCGCTACATCGTGTGCGGCCAGAAGCAGGACTTCCTGATCCGCGAGATCCAAACCAAGAGCTCCATCCAGACGAACCCCTTCGGCTGGAACACCACCCCGGAGAAGGCCAAGCAGTACGTGCGCGTCTCCCTCACCATCCAGGACGTCAAGGAGTCCGGCTTCCAGCCCATCCCCAAGCCGTCCTCCCCCAAGCAGAGGCAGACCCTCACCTTCGAGTACGCCGCCGGCCAGCAGGACGCCATCCAGGAGCAGCAGTACTTCCCTGGCAACACCAGCTATATCCAGCCCATCCGCCGCGTGCCCTCCCTCCGCGGCCAGTCCAACATCATCCCTCAGATGGTCCGCTTCCAGGACCTGAAGCAGCAGTTCGACTCCAAGCTGAGGCAGGCCGTGCAGCTCTTCTTCCAGCTGTCTGACTCGTGCGGTGGCAAGAAGGACATCAGCGGCGAGCTGACCACCCTGGCCGCCGCCCTCCGCCCGCTCTCCTACCAGAACGTGAAGGACATCGAGCGACAGGTCCTCTCCGCCCACTACCAGGACCAGGAGCAGTACAGGCTCTCCGTCGTGCTCTTCTACGACGTGGTGGCCATGTCCGGCTCCAACCCATGCGTCATGGTCATCAAGGACCTCGTCCAGTCCTCCCACGTCTCCTTCATCGGCGTCGACCGCCAGGCCAAGCTGCTGCAGTCCGCCCTCCGCGCCTCCGTCACCCCCACCGAGGAGCTCCTCAACGAGATGTTCCAGCTTATCCAGAGCCAGAAGCACGACCAGCACCGCAAGCCCATCTACTCCAGCGGACTCATCTCCATCTCCAACCTGGTGTACCGCGCCTGCATCGACCCCATGACGTCCAACACTTCCTACCCTGTCCGCGTCTACGGAAGCTTCTGCACCAAGGACTCCCGCTTCATTACCACCAAGCTCATCCCCTACCTGACCTCCGAGCTGCAGCAGACCCTATCCGGCTCCGGCTCCGGCAACGGCGGCCAGCAGGAGACCCTCAAGCTGATCCTCATCTCCGCCCTGGGCAAGACCGGCCACAAGGACTCCCTCATCCCTCTCACCCAGGTGATCAAGTCGGGCAGCCAGGAGACCCCCATGACCCGCTCCCTGGCCGTCAACTCCCTGCGCCGCCTGGCCAAGCGCCAGCCCACACTGGTGCGCAGGATCCTTCTGGCCCTGATCGACAACCCCGCTGAAACCACCGAGGTGCGCATCTCCGCCGTCGCAGTCCTCCCCTACAGCCAGCCCACCGTCAACGACCTCCAGAAGATGGCCGTCCGCACCTGGTTCGAGCCCTCTAAGCAGGTCGGATCCTTTGTCTACTCCACCATCAAGAGCCTGGTCGGGACCAAGAATCCCGAGCTGAGGAACGTGGGCGAGCGTGCCAAGACCCTGATCCACTTGGTCAAACCCTTCCAGACCGGGCTCGAGTTCTCCCACAACATCCAGTCCAACAACTACGTGCGTTACCTCCTTGCTGCCTCCTCCGGCCAGTTCGACTACATGACCGGCGACCAGAACCTTATTCCCACCAGGGTGTCCGTCTCCAACGGCCTCTACGGCAGCGTGTGGAAGATCAACGGACTCACCTTCACCGCCTACACCCACGGCATGAATCAGCTGTGGGACAAGATCCTCAAGTCCGTCGGATCCTACCAGAAGGTCAGCCAGGAGAGCAAGCAGAAGCTGGACAAGATCGACCAGGAGCTGGGCATCGTCAAGAAGATGATGAGGACCCAGACGAAGGGTCTTTTCCAGATCAAGTCCGCCGACTTTGAGAGCATGACTCCCTTCGACGAGAACGACTACGAGAAGCTGGTGGAGAAGGTGTCCGAGGTGCTGAAGGGCTCCTCCGGCGACCAGACCCAGGGCCAGATCCACACCGCCAACTTCCACGACTACGTGTCCCTGGAGGGCTACGGCGTCACCCAGACCGGCTTCGGCATCTACGTCCGCCGCTCAGTCCCCGTCGTCTACGGAGTCAAGGGCTCCTACAACGCCACCACCGGCGGCAGCAGCACCGGCACCGGCAACAGCGAGTATGGCATCTCCGCCATCCCCATCTTCAACGCCAAGAACATTGGCACCTTCGGCGTGCTGCTGCCCTTCGCCCCCAAGATGGCCGGCGCCAACGTGGAGATGTCCGCCCATATCACTCTGCCCGTCTCCGCCCGCGTGGTGATCGACAAGCAGCAGGGCAAGGTGGATGCCGCCGTCGAGATGCTCCAGGCCCCCGAGACCACCGGCGCCCCCAACGTAGAGCTCTTCCACTATTACGTGCAGCCTGTCACCTTCATCCAGGACCTGCAGAGGCTTTCCCCCATCGGCAAGACCGGTGACGTCAAGATGATCCTCTCCGGGGAGCCCATCAAGAAGTTCGAGGTGCCCGTCGGCAACACTGTCGGCATCCAGTCCACCTTTTACGTCAAGAGCGACTACAAGCACCTGGACTTTGCCAGCTTCGTCCAGACCGTGCAGCAGCACAACCTGGTCAGCTTCTTCACCCTGGGCCCTATGGCCCCGTCCGTCAGGCAGAACTCCTTCAAGTACACCCTCAACATTGCCCAGACCACCAGCAAGAAGATTGAGACCACCTTCTCCATCGGTGAGCTGGTTTGACTTTTCCTAGCATGATTTCGAACGTTTAGTATTATTTTCCTTTTCTTCCTTGCAGTCGGCGGCATCAAGAAGAGCGAGGGCTCTGAGCCTGAGCTGCATATGCCAATCGGCGCCTCCTCCGAGCAGGAGCAGAAGACTCTGCCCTGGGAGAAGAAGAGCATCGAGGAGAAGAAGGAGGAGCTGAAGCAGAAGTGCTCGAGGAAGCACCAACTGTCCTACGAGATTGAGGAGTGCGCCGAGAAGGAGGTCGAGAAGATCAAGGGACAGAAGAGCGTCTCTGAGGAGCTCAAGAAGGAGCTGGGCAAGATGAAGGAGGGCAGCACCGGACACGGAGTCCTCATTCAGACCACCGTCCAGGGATCCAGCCCCTCTGACCGCAAGACCATCAAGACCATCGTCGTCGGAGGTAAATTTTTCGTTGGACAGCCCAAAAACAAATTGAGCCACTAATTGAATTTGGTCGATAATTTAATACACTATTTCTGTTTACTCTCTTGCAGCTAAGGAGAAGCTCGGCCACGGCATTACCAAGCTGGCCTTCAACATCCTGTTCAAGAAGCCCCAGACCCAGACCCCGATCTACTCCATCAAGACCGAGATTATCAACCGCACCCCTCAGATCAACTATCGCCTGGACTACACCCGCCTCATCGAGAACGAGGTCCGCATGACCAACGACATCAAGATCAACTTCGGGCAGGGCCAGAACCCCACCCAGAACCAGGTCGAGATCAGGTCCGTCTTCGAGAAGAACGGCGAGCTCAAGCAGTCCCTTAGGCAGTCCGAGGAGCTGCACAAGTGCCAGCAGGAGTACCAGCAGGGCCGCAAGCTGGCCTCCGTCTGCGAGGAGCTGAGGCACCAGGCCTCCTCCATCAACCAGGTCGAGCTCACCGTCAGCCTGCCCCAGGTCATCGAGCAGTGCCCGGCCTTCCTCAGGATCAGCGAGTTCATCGCCAGCCGCCTCATCACCAACCTGTACAACCTGCGCAAGATCCCGAACGGCGGCCATGGACAGCAGCGGTACACAATCACCGCCCGCGTGAACCGCCACGGCGACGAGGCCCACCTCTCCATGCAGACCCCCGGAGCCACGTTTGATCTGAAGCATGTGCGCGTGCCCCGCCTGGCCGTGCCCTTCGTGCCCTTCAGCCTTCGCGACCCCATCCCGGTGCGCCTCATGCAGAAGATCACCCGCGACCAGAGCCCCTCCTCCTGCCGCCTCAACCAGCAGTGGGTCTCCACCTTCGACAACAAGACCTACGAGTACGAGCTGACCCGTCCCGGGTGCAAGGTCCTCCTCTACAAGGACTGCGACCAGCAGAACCAGAACAAGCCCGTCGCCATCACCGCCACCAAGGGCTCCTCCTCCTTCTCCAAGATCGAGTTCGTCTCCGGAAAGACCATCGCCCAGCTCATCTCCTCCGGCCAGGGACAGGGCCACGTCACCATTAAGGTGGACGGCCAGGACGTCACCTCCAGGATCACCCCCGGCGGTCAGACCTACCAGAAGCGCGACTCTCAGGGCCGCCTCGAGCTCATCGTCCGCCGCTACCTCGACAACATGGTCTTCGTCTACAACCCCGAGCTGTTCGCCGGCGTCTTCTTCGACGGCCAGAACGTGGAGATCGTCTCCCCGCAGCTGCTCAACAAGAACCGCGCGTGCGGCTTCTGCGGCGACAACAACGGCGAGTACAACACCGATGTGCGCACCGCCCAGCAGTGCGTCATGAGCCAGCCCAAGCTCGGCGCATACTCCTACATCCTCGGACAGCAGACCCAGGAGTGCACCAACGGACAGGACTACCAGCAGTACCAGAGGGAGATCCAGCAGTGCTACAAGAAGGTGAGATTAAATTAGTTCCTCCACACAAAATCCATGAGCCCTTTTTTCGTTTTCTTTTTTTACAGCACTACATCCCCACCCCTGTGACCCACCTGGCTCGCACCCTGCTGAACCGCGCCTCCCAGCCGGGCGGCCTCTCCGTCTCCCCCGTGAGCCACCTGGTTGACGAGACCCCCAACTACATCTGCCTGTCCACCCGCCCGATCGGCACCTGCCCCCAGGGCGAGCGCCCCGTGCAGAGCCGTCCCCAGGACATCCAGTTGGCGTGCCTGCCCCGCCAGGCCCCCGCCGCCCACCAGATGGCCAAGCGCGCAGGAGAGGGAGAGATAATCTCTGAGCTCGCCATGTTCCAGCCCACCCTCACCCAGCGCGTCTACGTGCCCACCAAGTGCTCCGGGGGATCCACCCCCTACACCGAGTCCTCCTCTTCCAACTACAGGACCGGCGTGCGCGAGTACTAACAAGAGCCAGGAATAAGAATAAAAGCAGCCCGCCGGAACGGATAGAACGTATCGGAAACGAAGAAAAACCGAAGATTTGATCACTTCTCACCAACACGCACGAAAACCCAACCGCCCCTTACTTTCCAAAAGAATAAAGCTGGACGAACGAACCCACCACCCAACCGAACTCACACAGGCAGCCAAATAGTCCTCTGCAAGCCGACCACTCTTTGAAAAAAGGCGAGGCTTCCAGTTCCAGGACGATCTTTCACCTCCTTCACTCTTATCTATATCCCTTTCTGTGCAACAAACGCCAAGCCCTCTCTCTCATCACCTACCACTATCCTATCCTCAGAAGCCTTGTAGTGCACGTCCATGTTTTCGTAGTCTTCTGTCACTTTTGCTTGAATAAACTTAGACAAGCAAGCAACCCACTAAAACGCTTTTTTCCGTATTGTTCTTCTGCTAGGCTCGGTATGCCTCCTAGAGAGTGTTGACACGCTTTACGACACGAAAGAATTACATTACATTTGCAAGGCAAGGTATACACGTAAAAAATAACCATCCGGACATGGGGGGATTATTGATACACATACGTCATACGGAACTTAAAATGTACTCTGTGGGAAGTCTAAAGTCGTACCCTTGCTGCCTTCTATCATTTGGCAGTCCGACATTGGTCATGCACTGCATTACGGTCTCCCTCTCCAAAATGAGGCAACCTCCCCACCGTCGAATATCGTCGCTTTTTTCGTCAATGGGGTGCACCTTGCCTCTGAACAGATAGGTGCCTCCATGGCTACCGTCGGAATCGGACACACTGATCTCACAGAAAAACTTGGCTGCATCTCGCGCATGAGACAGGATGTACACCCAGCTATAAAATCTGCGTTCGTCTTTGGTGAAGAGCGCAGCGAAGTGATGACCCTTGTAAGACATGATAGTTAGTACCCAAGTATTGGAGACTTTGCGGAAACTTGTCTTGCTATTCAAATACCAATATTGCCTTGACACGTAGCCGTCCTTAAGCTCTCCCAGCCACAGAGCGAAAGGATGCCTCTCACGAATGTGTAGCACCAGGCTGGACAGGGGCACCATGTCGCCACATTTCAAATCTGGGCACTGCACTGCTCGCTGTGAACTTTCGTCCAAGTCTTTGCCCTCGGTGGATACGTCACCGGACGACAACTTGTGATAGTGCTCCAGCAGAGAAGCAGTGTTGGTTTCATTTTCAGTCCTTGCATCGTTTGGAAACCCACCGGAAGGTTCGCCTTGCCGATAATGCTCTGGAGGAACTGGGTCGCTCCTTTGACCTACAGTGGACTTCAGAGCGGGTGTGCCTTGTTGGAAGGTGCTGGCATCCACAATTTGTTTGCGACTTTCGCTCACAGGGGCAGCTTCTTGTGAAGCAGGTGCATCTGCAATTTGTCGGGCAGGAGGACCTCCCGCTGGCGCCGACCGCGGAGCAATATCGGCATCAGCAACTTGCTTAGCAGGACTACTAGTAGCTTTCGATCTAGGCGCCATGTCAACATCTGCCACCTGTTTTGGTGGACTCACTACAGCCTTCGTCCTGCCAGACAAGCCGATGTCGGCACCTTGTCTCTTAGATTCGGTTGTTCCGGGCGGCGGCACTGGAGGAATGTCCCCGAAAACTGGAGGAATTTTTTTATTCGACATCCCACCTACTTTGGAGTCGAATCTTTCAATATTAGGGCCTTTGGAAACTTCCTTCCGGTCTTTGCCATAATTTTGACTTTGTTCTTTTGGCTTCACATCGATAGGAGGAGGTGCAGGTTGAGAAATAGATGGGCCAGGTGGTGGCTGTGATTGCTGCTGTGGAACAGTCCGTAGTTTTTCTGAAGGGGATGTCTGATCTGGTCCAGGTTGTACCAGGCTGCTTATAGCTTTTTTAAGGTCGGAGTCCGACACTTTCATAGCGGCTGATGGGCTATTTTTAGTAGGCGGAGTCTTTACTTCCTTCACCTCTTCTGCTTCCTGACCAGGCACTTCTTCAATAGATTTATTCCTCGGCGACAAGTTTTTCGTACTCACTCTCTTTGTCCCGGAAGACGTCGTGTTTTCCACCTTGGGATCTTGAAATTGAACTGGAGTTGAAGGAAGAGGTTCTTGCGAATTCATTGTGCCACACTCTGGTTCTGACTTTTCCGCTTCCCCGCAACAGAAAGACCACGGACAGAGTGGACAGAGTGGCTTTGTCGCGGGAGCGCTTGTTCCTGCCTCTGGAATGGTCCTGTCCTTTGTCTGATACGGCTTTCGTAGAGGCTTCCCATCACCATCTTCTTGAAGTTGTTCCTCCTGCTCTTCCTCAGCAGGTTCCACCTGGTTTAAATCCTGTTCGGCCTTTTCTTGCACTTCAAGACCTTGTTTGGTGTCTATTGACGGTGGGTTTTCCGACGGCTTTGGTTTCTTCTCTGCCTCTTCAAGCTTTTTTACTCTGGACTCAACAAATCCTTTCGACTGCGCGATCTTTGCGTTAAGTTCACTGAGGTCTAGTGATATTCTCTGCAATGCCTCTTTTTCATCCTTCGCACTCTTAGGTCGAAAATCCCCTTTCTTATCAGGAGTATCATCTTTACTAGCGTCTTTCTTGTCAACAGTTTCTGCGTCTCTTTGTGATTTTTCGAGCATATCCAATATTTCCTTTTTCTTTTTGCTGTCCCGTTCCAACTCTACGAGTTTTTTCAATAAAGCCACTTTTTCATTATCTCCAAGGGCAGATTCTTGTTTGCTGCTCCTATAGCTGTGCTGCCGTTGATCGGGCTCACTGGTGCCAAAAACTCTCTCCAGGAACGACAATTCTGGTTTGTCCCTTGCAACATTACTTTTGTTACTTTTCTTCAGGGCATCTGATTTTGTTTCACTTTTGGAGTCCTTAACTTTTTCCTCTGCATCGTCATTTTCTTTCTTTGGCTCTGGCGGTTTATCAGGTACTTCTTCATCTTTCTTTTCACCTTCAGTGCTCTTTAGGGACTTTTGGCTTCCTCCTGGTTCCTTGGATTGTCGCCCAAACAGTTTCTCTACAAACGTAGGTTCTACCGAAGCGGATTCTTTATCCTTATCCGGATCGGCGTTTTTCGCGCTGTCCTCTCCCTTTTTGCTTCCAGGAGATTCCGACTTGGTCTTTATGCTGGATTTTTTGCTTCCACTTGGATCTTTCGATTGTCCCATCAATTTCTGCAGAAATGTTGGTTCTTCTTTTTCTTGATTTTTGTCGTCGGCTAGGTCCTTTTCGGCTTTTCCTTCGTCTGATTCTTTTTCATCTTTTTTGTCATTATTCGGTTTCGATCCCTCACTTTTCATTTGATTCTCATCTTTGCCGAAGACTCTTTCCCACATAGTTAAATCATTCTCCGGTTTTGGCTGTTTCGAGTTTTTCTCAGAGACGTCTCCGCTTCCTTTCGACTTGGCCTTGCTCAACTGAGCTGGCATCACGGTGACTTGCCCTTCGTTATCTGGTTGCTTAGACGGTGCAACCGTGGAGCTGGCTACAAACTTAGACGAAGTTTTCATATCCTTGGTGTCGGATTTTTCGTCAGTGAAAGGCGTCTTCTCGGCATTCTTGCCGTCTTCCTCAGAGGATTTTCCTCCGTCTTTCGGGGCAGCCTCCTTCTGGTTACTTTGCGATGACAAGTCCATCCCGGAGGATCCGACCTCATTCGCTGTGAGGTTCCTCCCACCTTTAGGTGAAGTCTTGGACCTGCTTTGACTTTTCCCAGAAGCGCGCAGCAGGCCCTGCTTCACCTTGAACAGGAGGGAGACTTCCGTACCCGGGGTTTCGGCCTTGCGCGAAGGAGGACGAGGATCGTTCTTGGGACCTGATTTTGCGTCCGGCTCTTCCACGGTCGCGGCTCCGTTTCCATTCGCTACTTTGCCTGTTGCAGGATTGCTTGGGGATTCCGGTTCGAAGGGTATCTTGAAATGGCGCTGGAACACACGTGTCATTCTTAATTTTGATAAGTTTCTGCACTGACAATTTCCCTTTCAAAAAACTTACACGAAAAGAAATCAAACTGGAAGCAAAAAATCTATACATATAAAATAGAAAGTGTGTCTGTCTGTCTGTTTGTCTCCATTCTCCTCCCAAACTAGGTGACCGGCGGACTGAGGCCAGGGGCATTGAGCATGGACCTCCCCCTGGACCACTCCACATACTTTATAGGGGGGTAACCCCACCAGGGGGGTATAATTTTGGAAAAACTCAAAATTTTTGAAACTTTCCTTCGTTGCTCTAAAAAATAAATTTTATTACTCAAATTCAAAAAATATAAATGGTGAAAAAGGTTGTATTTTTAAGTTGCAAAATGAAAGTGCTCAAGAAAGGATGTGTCTGAAAATTAGCTGAATGGTGGGATCCTTTCTACAAGTGGATTGCTGGTGGCCCAAGACCTCTGGTTACCCAAAGATGCCAGG
>JAAUYB010080778.1_pt1 | contig 17209 bp, 17 predicted proteins | sample 7278071 | NCBI WGS metagenome assembly JAAUYB01 (sample SAMN14350121, study PRJNA611818) | marine sediment metagenome | isolation source: surface marine sediment (1.8m) | place: French Polynesia: Moorea | collected 2018-08
AGAGAGAGAGAGTGAGAAATGGGACGCTCTGACTTCGTTTACTTTCCAGGCCGCCCCTGCTGTGTGACCCACTCACCAGAGGCGGCCGTTATCAATTTCCAAAAAAGCTTGACCGCTGCACTTGCTATACATCTCACCCATGTTTCCCCTATTTTCAGTAAAATTCAATACCTGTTTGAAAAATGAAACTAGGCAAAAGTAAAACAGCTTGGGAAGGCAAAAGAGGGGGAGAAAATTGCCGAGATGCGTTTCAAGCACGAAAGGAAAGGAGGGAAGAGGAGGTAGGGGAGAGAAAGATTGCTTCTGGACTCAATAATGCTCCAAGGGAGAGGGGGGCAGAGGGATTCCCACAATGCTTAGTGGAGCAAGGAGAAAGAAAAAGAGAGGCTTCGCCGCTGGCGACAACAACGGAGTGGGAGAGCATCCGTCACAAATGATGATTTACCGAAGCAAAGAACGAGGGAAGATGCTCCCACGGTGGCTTTTGGTGGCCGCGCGCCGCCGCCGGTGCCTGTTGCCGCCGCCGCCGCCGCCGCCCGGTGCAATGACCCGAGGAAAAGAGAGGCGGAACAGAAGTAAATCGCGGAGACATCCGACACATTCTGAGACTCAGTAACAAACCTATAGCAGAGCCCCTCATGTCTTCGAATGATCATACACGGTCGGATATTCTGTAAGATTGTTGAATGCCTCTCAGTTCTCTGGGTGGACGCAAAACCACCGCCCGCTGTAAAGTCATTTCCCTCTTTCTCAAAGAGAGCAAAAAAGGCGGGGAAGGAGGAGGGATGGAAGACGATGATGATGGGAACGGCAGCAGCCTCATTCCGGTCTCACTCTTGGCCCTCAAGGGATGGGAAAAGGAGTCGTCTTTGGTCGCGGCGGCGGCGGCGGCGGCGGCGACGCGTGCCACGCCGCAAACCTGCTATACTTCGAACTGTTGGTGGAGCGAGGAGCGGTCATGCCTCGCGGATAGAAACGAAAGGAAGATGACTTCTTCTCCTTCCCTTTCTTCTCACGCTTTTTCTCCATCTTCCTCTCCTCAGACAGGTAAGTGCCTCCCCTCCCTATTTTTCCTCCCCTCCCCCTCCTCCTCCGTGCATGGCTCATTGGTCGCTCCAGGGAAACCAGGAGGAGGAGGAGGAGGAGGAGGAGGAGGAGGAGGAGGAGGAGGAGGAGCCCCCTGCTCGCTCTGATGCTCTTCCCTCCACTGCGCAAAGGCATAAGATGATGTTGGCAGTGGCGGTGGCGGAGGCACGTGGTTGCCCGCACGATTTCCCATAAGATAAGAAAAATCTCGGATTGCTTCTTCCCCTCAGGGCGACTGAGGGAGAAGGAAAGATGTGCCTCTCTACCTTGGACACAGACAGAGAGCCATCCTATTCCAGCGTGGGAAAAGTATTGCCTTCCTCCCCCTCTCCGGTCGACCGTGGAGAAACAAGCCTCCTTTCCTCCTTTCCCCTCCCCTCCCTTCTGCCACGCACTGCTACTTCACATCCATTGAAACGGGGAGTCTTACAGTGGCTGGCTCTCCCATGGATTCTTCTCAGAAAGCCGCATCCCGCCTTTTTTTGCTTGTACACAGACCGAGCAACAACCATGCACCCCCGCTTCCTGTGTCTCTCTTCCCCGGCGGTCTTCTTGACTTGACCCCCTCCCTCTCTCCTCTCCTCTCCACCGCAGCACGATACGGAAAAGAGGAGGAAGAAAAAGAGGAGTCCCCCCCGCGAGAGAGAAAGAGAAGGAACAGGAAGAAGGAGCAGAAGAGGCTTTTATGACGACGGCGCTCTCGTTTCCCGGTCGGTCCGGGTCTTGCTCTCCTTTTCCTGTGAGAAACAATGGGATTTTTTGTTCGAGAGAAAAGAGAGAGAGAACTCGCGCATTGTCCGATGATTGGAGAGAGAAATCTTCTCATGACGATTTCCTGTGTCGGTCGTCGTCTTCGGAAGGAGAAGAAACGCAGAGGCAAAGAAAAAGGGGAAAACCAAGGGGTCGCGAACTTTCTCGCTTCTGTTCTCGCTCTCCCACTGAAATTCACTGTACCAATGTATGTGACACCCCGTTCAATTTTTATTTGATTTCCTCCAACTTTTTTCTGGGAAAGCACTTTTAAGAGAAATAATTTATTAACGAATGAAGCAAATAGTAGGAGGAAGATTTGTCAAGGGAAGCGACAACGACCAGCCCAACGTTCCCCCCCCCCCTCCTTCTCGGCAAGATGATGAAGGTGAGAACATGGAAAGGCATCTCCGGAAGAGGTTTTCACCACTTTTCGAATGAACAGCGAGTGCTTCACTGCCACAAGACGACAACATCGGTGAATTCCATCTCCAAACCCGAGCTGCGGAGGAAGGAAGGACTCCCCGCTGCCCCCTGTCTCGCTCTCAGCCGAGGACTCAAAAGAAACATCTCATCCCGTCCTCCGCTGCCTGTCCACATAAAGGATGGATGTATCCATGCAGTATAGTTGGTGGAGAATGAATTAGCCCATGAAGCGATAATTTTGGTAGCCCTACTCCTTACGGTAGCTCTCCGTAGCAGCAGGGGGAAAGAATAAGATTTGTAGTACACTACTACCGGTAGTGCGTTGGTATCATCGGGGTATTTACCAAGACGGGGAAATTCGCGCTAAGCCAGCCTGATTTGTTGCGGACGCTTGTTCTTTGCTACTACTATTGGCGGATGGGATGAATGAGAACAAAAACCATTGAAAGAAAACGTCTCCCTCCCACCATTTCGAAATTAGCCAGGGGGGAGAGAAAAGGCGAGAGATTCCTGCTGCCCAATGACCCTAGAAGAAAAGAGAAAGGGGGAGAGAATAGAAAGAGTGGGGCAGATGGCAGTGGGTGCAGCAAATTAGGGTCCGAGAAAAAAGGAATTCTGGGAGAACTTGGAATAAAAATCGCACCGGAAGACTTCAAATTGCAAGTTGCCGGTACTGCGCAGTTTACAATAATGTACATCCTTCGCCAAAGCACGTGCTTGTGTATGGAACTCAGTATACCTCAACTTTCACTGCAGTTGTAAAATACGCATAATCCTACGTGTAAGGCCACTTAACGTTTACATCTGTCCTCCATTTCGCACTTGACGGATAGAAAGGCGAGCAAGGTTGGTTTCTGATCTGCGCTTTATTTCCTCGCCGTAGCCGCCCAGAAGCGAAGAGGGCGCCACCTCCTTGCTTCAAGAAAACGGAGGTTTGAGTCAGGGTGACCTCTACGAGACGCGGTACGCCTCTGTCAGGCGTGGAAGGAGAACGAGCCACCAGCGACACTAGCTAATGCTCTAAAAATATGATGGAAGCACTATTTCAGGTATAGTATATTTTATGGATTTGGCACCACTGAAGCCCCATATGCAGAGAAAAGTATCCCAGTACGGTTCATGCTACATTATGCTCCAGAGACAGAGGCATAAAAAGAGAAACTGATGTGTCTGTCTGATTATTTCCATAGTTTTTCGGCGCGTGTCTCCCACGGGGAGGCGGCGGGGCACCATGGTTGTGCAAAGCCAACCCTGCTTCCACACCAGGCGCCGAATCCAGGAGGACAGTGGTCACCAAAGAGTCCAGCAGACATTGAAGAGATGTTTGAATTGAGGCAAAAGAAACATAAATCATTTCAAGACTTTATACATTATGAATAATTATTTATATGTATGATGATTATACTTTACATGACATATGTACCTGGAGGGTTGCAGCTATTACATCCCTGAATTGACCGGGTGGCTGGGGTAACATATACAAATCCACTTCTTGAAAATTAGTTATTGTTTGGGTTGGACGAGAAATTAAAAAAAGAAATACCCGGGAGTCGAGCCTTATTTAGTAACGTACGAACTTTTTGGAACTCTTATATAGCAGTACTTTCCTAAGTCATCTTTAAATTGAAAGTACCTGTTCGAGTTCGTGGGGTTCGGCAAGATGCACTCTGCTCCAATGCAAAAAAAAACATTTAAAAAATGAAGATGATAATAAAAACTAATAGCTAATTACTGAGTGGATCAGGGCGAACAAGACATATCTTGCAAGATGGAAAAAAGTGTAGTGGTGAACAATTTGGCAAGAACGTCAATGAAAATGCCCATTTCACTTACAGCATTCAATGCATATGGGCACTTCGCGCAAAAGTTGTAATATCTTTTAGTTAGATAACTTGTTGCTCGTTTGGTATGTTCAATGTTTCGGAAAATGGATATTTATGTACCGGTGCTCTTAGGTTCACGAAAGTATGTCATGGAATCAAAATTCCGCATAAAAAAATTCCGAAAGGCAGATACAGATGGATCATTTTTTGCTGACTTCCCGAGTAATAGTCGTTGTCTGGATCGGGAAGAATACGAGGTGGTGGTGGAGTAGGAGAGGGAGGATGAGTAGCATAGCCCACCCCGTCTCCGCACCACGAGCTGGAGCCGGGAGGACAATGGCCTTTATCAACGATGCCTGATGAACAAGGGCGAAAATTTATTTTAATTTAACGGAGACGCAAAAGAAACGCAAACCTGGAGTGTTGCAAGGGTACATCCCTGGGTTGTCTGGGTGACTCGGATCGCAGACGCAAACAATATGATCAAGCTTAGTAACGCAGTACTTCCCCGACTTGTCGAATTCATGGCGGTGCCCCTCCTCATTATTATTAGAGGAGCCCGGAAAGTTGCACTCTGCACAATTTCAGTAAAGATTGTAGGATTTTTTTCACAATGTCTACGAGCTTCCATTTTGCCCCTTGCCTTACCTTTCCTTGACCCTCGGTTGGGCGATTTCGGGTTTCCGCAGTGGAAAGTGGCCTTAGTACCTGAGATGGCATTAGCCAACCCCGAAGAAAAATGTTTGAATGAAATTATAACGATGCACATTTGAAAACAGTAACTGCTGAAAATGATATGCTATTTTCTTCCTCCCATACAATTGGATGGTTTCATCCCGCCCGACAAGCCCGCCCTGCATTGGATTGAGCAGCAGTGACGGCCATCGACGCCGTACGACTGGCAGGTGTCCATGTCAGGGGAGGCTTGAAAAAAGACATGCATTAAAAGAGGCTACTTCCGATTTTTTTGGTGTTTCTTTCACCGTTCCCCTGGGATCCTCTCACAAAGCAAGTAAACTTCTCCGGCTTTGAGCCTGCCTCAGGTTTTCATAATTTGGAAACAGGTAACATGAACCCATTTGACGAACCCTGACACACGAACCTTGTGAGAGTGTAATGAGTATTTCGGGGATGAGGAGGACGGCCAAGAACGGCAGCATTTTGTTGGTGAAGAAATTCCCATCAATAACAGATATTTACTACAATTCTTGGTTAATCCTTGGCGTGGAGACGTCTTATTGGTGTTTGGCCAGCACACCATGGCTCCCAACTTCAAGACAACCCGTATTCTACAGTGCAACCTGATATGCCTATATTGAGAGGACTATACTGCAGGATGCAGAACAATTATTCTGGAAATTCAGTCAAGGACGCGCGAGAAACCAAGAGCAAATCAACAATTCCTTTTTAAACACCGATTAGTTTGATTTATTCGCACCTAAACAGTTGGTTTTCACGCAATCAACTTTTACATTGTGCAATTCCCTTGATGTCATATTTAGCGAACGCGCGCGCGGGGTCGTGGGGTGGGAATGGGGCCGGGAAAGGGGTGGGGCGGGCGGACATGTCGGATACTAAGCGGCGACAGAAAGGAGCCGCCGCGAACTGCGCGGCTGCGGCCGCAGTTGCGGCGTTGGCGGCGGGCGCTGGAGAGATACTCTGGTCGAATCGAGAGGCGGCGAATCTCCATCTTCTCCGATTTCCTCTCTCTCTCGTCGTCTCTGTTGGTATTTGGAACCGCGGCCCAAGAGATGCGGAAACAATGATGACCCCATGGAATGGAGAGCTCTCTTCCGCTCGGAGGAGGGTTTCATAGAAAAGGGCAGTTCAAAAGGTGGAGGGGGGGGGGGGGGGGTCGTGTCAGGAGGAGGAAGGGGGCTGTTCGCTATTTCTCGGTGTCAAAAAAAGTATTTTGTTTGTTCCGATTTTGCTCCGGGCTTCTGTTTTCTTACAAAACGTTACGGGCCAATGATAAGATTTCTGTCGTTGGTTTCTTCTGCATGTTCTCATCACGCAAGGTTTTCTACCCACTTCATGTTCCCCTTTTCCAGCAAACTGGTTTTTTTTCGAACAGGCTCTCTTGTTTCTCTGGGAGGGGAGATACTTTTTAGGGTTGGGGACGACAAAAGTGAAGTTGGGAAGGACAAAAATTATTAACAAATAGATGCGAGGGACAGAATAAAGCAAGAATGACGTTTAAGAAAAAAGGTCTTGGGTTGGTGGGTGGGGAATTCGGGGGGAGATCCGGGGGTGGGGAGAGAACAAAATTGGGGGACCGGCTGGTACGAGAGAGTCCGCCTATTTTGACGAGGTTCAACGGCTGGTGGGCGTGAAAAGATGCAAGAGACTTGCTCACCTAGATTTCTGCCTGTGATTCCGATGATAATAATGGTCAGGGAAGAAAAAAAGTCAAGGCTCACATACAAAAGGGAAGGGCCGTGTATATCAATGCTTGTTGGTTTTAGTCCTCAGCGGCGACGACCTTCTCCATGCCGCACTAGGTTGCACGAAGGTGGTGACCCCTCTTTTCCGCCTGCTGCCGGCACTATTTACACAATGTGCACTTACAACAATCCACGTTGCAAACGACACATTCCGGCAAGCGACAGAAAAAAAGTTTCCATCTGGCACTTCGAAAAAGTCTGAGCCAAAAACCTTGTTCCACTCAGCACTGACTTTGAACGGAAGGGATTGAGAGGGGCCGGGGGCGGAGGAGCGGCATCTGACAAATTATTCAATTAACATAGTAGTACAAAGGACGCTTGCTTTTTTTGCCAAACAAAAGATTGGGGGACAGAAGCTGTCACAACTCACAAGTCACCAGAATTGTTGACTTTCTTCGGCCTTTTTTTGTCAGTATGGGGAGAGAGAGGTAAAGGCTTCTTTCGTCTTCTTGGTTGACAATCTTGGTTCAAAAAGAGGGGAAACAGTGCGAGGGAATTAGGGCCGACTTCTCCAAACAACGTGTTCTAAATCAGATCCTTGTTTAAAATCGCTGGCTGGGGAACCTTTCAAAATATTGAGAGTAAGAGGAGGGCAGGAGGCGGTTGCCGGTACGGTAGAAAGAGGGCGATTTTATATTTGGGAGGACGGCGGAGAGAAAAGAGCAGGTGTGCCTTTTTGGGGTGAAGCAGCAAGGCATAGCAAACAAGGTTTTCCTCATCCGGCCGCACCTCAAAAATGGGCACGGCGGACAATCTTTTTCTCGTTGGTTGGGAACTTCTGGTCGGGCAGTTCTTTCGTTCCTCTCCCTTCAACAGCCTCTTACTCATCGAAGTCAAAACCGCTTTCTCTCTCAGTTGCTGGTTGGCACTGGGACCAAGGAGGGGCCAAAAAAATAGGGCTGGGAAACGCTTGCACGGCATCATATTAACAATGGGTTTGGTGGTGATATCATAGTTCGGACGGGTTGAGGAAATGGGGGGTTCGCGCTCCTCGTTCGCTCGGTCGATCTGTCAAAAAAACTAAATTCAAGAAGGGGGCGGCGGCGGCAAAGAAAGAAGGGACGGAAGGGGAATGAAACGGGGGTGGTTAAGGGCAAAAATGGTATACAAAGTAACGTGGGTGGAGCCTCTTGATAATTTCTTTCGCGTCCTGCACTTCGTCGTCTTGTTTCGCACTTCCAAATTAACGAAAGAACGGTTCACCTTTTCTTCTTCTGGTTTAGAGGCACTTGCTGAACCCAATCATCCATCTCTGCCCTCCCTTCCCGAGCTTTCTTGGATGCTTTCTCGCAAAAAAAACCACAATGGTATCTCTCTCTTCTTGCTTCACCACATTTTTTCAAGATGATGATGGCTCTCCATCCCCGGAAAAAACCTTTCCTTGTCTCCCCTATCCATCCGAATCCAATGAGTTGGTAAGTAACCGAGGCGGGCGAGGCTTTGCGAGATGAGAGAGAGAGCACAAAGCCCAGCAGGAGCAGCGGCGGCGGGTTTGTGGCGAGTAAAGAGTGTCAATGCAGCTTCCGCCCCTAACTCCCGCGGAAAGATTGCTGGGAAACTATTGTTGAATATAAAATGTCTTTTTTTCAGCACGTAGTTAGTCGCTCGGGCGTATGACGGGGGAGGGAAGGTAGTCGAAAAATTGTCTTGTAGTATCACAACGCCAGGGGTGCTGGTGGAAGTGGAATCTCTTTTGCCCCTCTGCCGACGGCGGCGGCGAAGTTAACTCGCCCCCTAGAAAAAAGGCCAGCTCGCTTTCTTAGCTTCTTGCGTATTCATAGCTTGCATCACTTGGAGCTCGATTGGAGCGAGTTTTTGCACGACGGCAACACTAGGAAGGCACTGCGGGGGAAGCAGAGTCGGAGGCTTCAGTGTGAGTTCGAGTCGCTCGCGTCCAATCCCCCGGGCCAAGCCGCCACTCCTCATCCTGCTGTGGCAATTTGGCCCGTCCTCCTTCTCTCCCCGACGTGCACCACGCCGCCGCCGCCGACTTCGGTCTTCACTTGGCGGAAGCGCCGCCGCCAGAGTCATTCACCACCGCCGCGGCGGGAGGCGGCGGCACAGAGTTCACAGCCGTGGAAGAGGCGGAGGAGGAGGCTGGCACCCCTTTGGCGGGGGCCGAGGCGGAGGATGCCGTTGTGGAAGAGGCGGAGGTCGCGTTGGAATCCGCGGAGGCGGCGGCGGCAGAGGCGGACTGCTTCTTACTCCCCCCCATTGCATTAGCCTGCGCTTGCTTTTTCTGGTGCGAGAAGGCTGGGACCGCGGGCGCGCCAGACACCTTGGCTCCTTTCTCAGGTGGGGCCTGTCCCGAGGGGGGCAATAACGACTTGCCGCCCCCTGTGGGTTTTCCGCCGGAGCTGTCACCCTGAGTCGAAGCCTTTGCTCCTCCCTTAGTGCTGGGAAAAGGCTCGACAGATGAGGGAGGACTTATCACTGGGTGTGTAGAATCCTTGGCAGGGGCACCTGAGAGAGAACAAGGCGTCTGTGAGGAAGAAAACAACAAACCTGTTAGTTACTCTTTTTCCTTACCCTGTCGAGATTTAACAGCCGTGTCTTTGACATTCTTTTTGCCACTAGCAGAAGTTGCTTCCTCCCCTTTGGCCTGAGGATTCTGACCCCCGGAGACTTCCTTGGTGGCGGCGGCGGCCGCTGCGGCGGCCGCAGCCTCCTTCGCCTCCCTCTCCTCCTTTTTCTTCTGAGCGATCTGAGCGTAAGTGATGTTCTTTCCCTCCGTCTGTTGTCCCCCACCTATCGGAGAGGTGGACGAAGGCTTGACCTCTCCATTCACCAGACCTCCGTGGTCGCCACCGGTTGATGCCGCAGTAGAGTCCTTGGTTTGGTTCCTTAAATTTAGATTAAAGAAGTGTTATATTCATGGACACGTTACCTCTCACGTCAGAAGAAAAATATACATAAAAGGGCAAAACTTACTACTACTAAAGCAAAGTCTTTCACCGCGCATAAAGCAGTCACCAAAACACTATAGATTCTGTGTTCGTAACCCCGATCCCTTGCCATATGTCAGGTACAGGAAGAACCCTCCCTAAATACCTTGCTGGCTCAAGTGCCCATGTCTGGGTCCTACTACTCCACTGTAACCTTAGACAACTCTCCTCTCTAGACTGATTTGCTCTCCAGCAAGCCGCCTTAGCAGCTGTGTCCTATTCTCCCTTTTGGCTGCTGCTGCTGAATGCCCCTCTGTTCCCTTGCCCCTCTCTGGGTACATGTGCACTCACAGAGGGGCAAAAAGGAAGGAGCTTATGAGGCGAAAACCCGACCCGGCCCTCTTTGAGCTTGAATATCTCAGTTATTATAAATGAGGTGAGAATAAAAATTTAACACAATATGTAGGAAGGGTATATACACCTGTGGCCAAAAAATAAAAGAAATTGCTTGACTACAACAGATTTTATGGCGGGTCAAAGTCAAAACCGGGTTTCACACTGCTCTATTTTCTCTCCCTTTCTGCCCCTCTCTGTTTCTCCCTTTTTGGCCCTTCAGCTAGTGTTGGAGGGGACGCGATCGCAGCGCCGCGAATCACTCTATCGGGGAGATCTCTGTGACTGTAACACATACTTTGCCGAGGCAGACTGGCTGGAGTTGACCACGATAGGCGCTGCGGAAGACGACGGCTCCTTGGGGCCGCCTCCCGCCGAAGCAGCAGCAGGCCCTTTGGAAGACGCCTTGTCTGAAGGGTCCTCCGATCTGGAGTCGCCCGCGGGTCTGTGACTAGCTGGAGGGTGACCCTCGCTCCTGCCGCCGGCGTCGACCTCAGCCGCGGCCGCCTCCGAGGACCGACTTGTCGAGGAAAGACGCATTTTCCCTGTGCCCTTTACCACGTCGGACAGGAACCTAAGGAAGCGGCAAAACGCAAAATTGCAAATATTATAACTCAAGGCAAGGGGAACTAAGTGTTGCACTGTACAGTACCTGTTAGAAGAGCTGGCCGCCGATTCGGAAGCTCCTCCAGTCAGACCTCTGGCCGCAGCTACGCCGGAACCCTTTCCTCCGTCACCGCTGCTGACGGAAGGGGCGGCAGGGCCTCCACCAGCCGATTCCTTGCTGTCGCTACTGCTCGAGGCTGTGGATGTGTTGCCGCCTCCCGTGCTTGGGATTGGCGTTGCAGGGCCCCCTACATTCCCTCCGGCCGTGACGGCAGTAGTGGCAGCCGAGGAGGATCCCACGCCAGCGGAGGAGCTGCCGGCCGAAGATTTCCGGGACTCCCCCGCCCCAGGGAGAGCAGGGAAATCATTGCCCCTCATTTCGAACTCTGGGGCTGGCATGGCAGGCTGAGGGGCTCGGACAGAGGGAGCTCCACCACCAGCGGGCGCGCCTCCGCCTCCATGGTGACCCGCGTGACCGGCGCCTCCTAGTTCAGCACTTGGTCCCCCGGGTCCCCCGGGTCCTCCTCCTGATGGCCCGCCATAGCGTGGGTGATAGTAGGATGGACCGCGCGGGCCCATCATCCTTCCTCCGTCATCCATCATAGACGACCCCCCTCGCCCCCGTCCCCTGCCGCGCCCCCTCCTCGGACCGGGGCCGTCCATGGACCTAGGGTGGGGATGGTAACCGTAGCCATGATGCGAAGGGTGCTGGTAGTGCGAGTGATCGTCCCGGTAAGTCCTCGGTCCGTTGCTGGGAGGTGCGGAGGTGCCGACGGAACCAGATTCGGATGATGCCGCAGAGTGCTGTTGCTGTTGGTGATGGTGATGGTCGCTTCCTCCCCCCGCTGCGGCTGTGGAGGTAGGTCCCTGGGTTGTTGTGGAGCCTGACTGTTGCTGCAAGGAGGAGGCGGAAGTGGACACCGAGGGAGGCGGAACAGCCGCCGAAGAATGACTAGAGGCCGGAGGAGCTGAAGAGCTTGCCTGATTGGCCTGTGATTGCGTGTGCTGACCACCAGCGCCTCCGCCTGCAGGGACGGGGGCAGCAGCACTGGGTACGCCACCGCCGTTGCCTGGAGGAGCCATCGACGATGCAGCGGCGCCGTGGCCAGAACTGTTGGAAGACGAAGAAGGGGGGGAAGGCGCAGACGAGGCCCCATGAGCGTTGGCCGGGGCTGCAACTGGCGCCACCGCCGCCAGGGCGGGAGGAGCGGCGGCCGCGGCCACCAAAGGAGCCGCGGGGCCCACCTGGTGATGCACAGCCATTCCAGGAGAGGACGAAGACGACGGCGGGGCCCCTGTGGACGGCGGCCCCCCGCCCCCTCCTCCGCCGTAGGAATTGCTGTAGCTGTGGGAATTGTGATAGGCGTTCTTTTTGCTGCCGTCCCACGAGCGCGAGCTTCCCCTTCCGCCGCCGTAGTGATTGTAGCCGGAAGACCCTGAGTACTGCGACTGCTGCCCTCCCTGCTGAGGGTAGCCCGAAAATCCCGCCCCGTTGCTCGAGTTCCCTCCATGCTGGTGGTTCATCCCCGGGTTGCTGTTCTGCTGGGAGTATCCCCCTCTCTGGTCGCCCCCCGGGGGTCCAGACATGAGCTGCTGCCTGTCTCCGCCCGGCGGCATGCCACCCCCTCGCCTCCCGCCACGTCCCTTGTAGCCCCCGTGTCCTCCCCGGCCGCCTCCGCCAAGATGACTTGGCTTGAACTGATGCTGAGGGAAGATTGGTCCGTTGTTGGGGAAGAGGGAAGGATCAAAGTTGAGGGTCCCTCCGGCCGCGGCAGCAGCTCCGGGATACCAGGGAGCTGCGGCCGTGGCGCCAATGATTCCAGGATTTCCCGGAAAGTACGGCTGCTTAAGAAGAAAGGCTTAGATGAGTACAAATAAACAAAACTGAAACGAGTGAGAACATCTTACGTAAATCGGTATGGGCTGCCCATTGTAGCTCTGCGCCGCCGGAACCGTGGTAGCCGCCATGGTGAAGGGAGAGGCCAGGGAAGACGTTGCCACCGGGGCCACCATGTGCTGCTGGCCGTGAATCTGTTGCCCCGGCTGCGCCTGGATGTGAGGTGGCGCGGTGGTGGGGATCACCCCCGGCGCTCCCCCGTAGGCAGAAGACACCGGGGGAGAGCTGATAGGGCCAGAGGGCCGAAAGGCAGGAACGCCAGCGCCGGCGCCCTTGGCAGCGGTGGGCTGAGGAGTCCCATTGGCAAGACCTCCGCCACCAGGTTGAGCCTGTTGTTGCTGCTGCGGCGGAGGCGGCTGCATGGTGGCAGACGCCATGGAGGAGACTGGGACGGACGCCGGAGGCACGGTGGACGTGGGGGTGGCCGGGGGGCCGCTAGTGCTGGCTCCTCCTCCGCCGGCACCGCCCGTCCCTGGAGTGGAGGGCACGCGGTTCATCGGCTTCGACTTGATGCCGGCGCGGATGGACTGGCCCTGTTGAGCAAGGAGGAAACAAATCGTTATAAAAAGCTGTACATGTATATCTAACAAAGACAAACTTTGAAGGTTACCTTGAACAGTTTGACATCCTCTCTCAGGTACTGGTAAGCCTTTTGGGCGTCCTTGTCACTTTCAAAGGTCACGTACCAAGCGTTGTTGTGAGCGAATTCGCAAGCGACAATTTTGGGGCAGTTGTCGCTTTTGAAAAGACCCTAAAAGGAAAAAAAACACGGTTGGTCAAAACCACAGCTCTGGTCGAGAAAAGGAAACAAAATACAAGACATGTTCTCAGGTATAAATATCATCTTCAAAGAGATCGGAAGGTTTACTTTGATTTTATACGTGCATCATTGTGTGACTTTCATATACCGGATAACTAATAGTTTTTTCTTATGATCTTACCTCAACCTCGTCCTGGGTTGTTCCTGAAGGAATCTCACGCAATATCACAGTACATCGAGTATGGTTTGGACGCACTTTCTTCCCATCTGGGTCGACTTGCACGTTCGAAGACTCTGAAATGAAGAAGAGACAAAATGTGCGATCAGTGAAAAGCACATCATCTTCAGAATACCGTACGTGTAATGAAGTCACTAAATAAACATATCAAGAATTCTAACTTCAAAAAATGCCACTATGTCATACCTCTCAAAACCTGAGTAACGAGGTTGATGTCGCTGGTAAGTTTCTTGATGGCGTTGAAGTTGGCAATTGTCCAAATAGGCACGTATTGGTCAGAGTCCATCTGAGACATCAAGTAGGAGTCGTGAGCGAGGTTCTCCCGGGAGAAGTAGTACTCCAGCTGCCAGAGGAGCTTGGCCTTCAGCACTTCGAGGGGCATTCCGCCGCCAACGCTGACGGTGGAGGAGGAGTCGCCACTGGTGAGCTGTTGCTGCTGACTTCCGGATTCTTGGTCGTTAATCTGAGCAGGCTGTTGGTTCTGGATGAACTGCTGCTGCTGCTGCTGCTGCTGAGGCTGCTGCTGCTGTTGCTGCGGAGGCGGCATGGAAGCGACTGGTGCGATCACGTGCTGGCCGTGAGGCACAGGCACCTGCATCATGATGGGCACGGGGGTGCCCGCCGAGGAGGAGCCGTCCGGGGCCGCGCCGTAAGTGCTGACCGGGACGAACACCGGCTGTTGTGACTGCGTTGCCGGGGGCTGCTGCGGGGCGCCATGGTAAGGCTGCTGCTGCGGCGGATAGGCCGATGGTTGCTGAGGCTGAGAACTTGCCTGAGGTTGCTGTTGTGGCTGAGAAGGGTGGTGGTGCGGGTTTCCAGCTTGAGAGGTCGGAGGCTGCACAAAGGAATAGACTCCAGGAGGCTGTCCAGCAGTGCTGTACTGCATCTGACCTCCCGCCGAGGTGGCTACAGGGTGGCCTCCGCTAACGCCGCCGGGGTGGTAGGGCGGCGCGGCGGCCGCGGCGGCAGGGAGGAAACCCTGCCCTGCGGGCACCATGGCCGCCGCCGGCGCGCCGGGCTGCCCCGCGGCCGCAGCCACGTGAGTAGGCACCGGCATCATCATCATCTCCATGCCGGCCGGCGCCGCCTGGGCGTACTCTAGGTGCTGGAAGCCCATGGGGAGCGCAGCGGCGGCCATGGCTGGAGGCCCGGTCGCCGCCGCTCCTGGCTGACCCGCGGCGGCCGAGACAGAGTATTCGGCGGGCAGGGTCTGCTGCGGGTGCATCTTGGTAGTGTCGAAGGCAGATTTTTCCGCTCTTACTAGGCTCTCTGGATTCAAGGCTCTGCTGGCCTTTTTGCAGTTGCACGTGTGCTGAAGACTGACGGCGATTGGCGTCGCTCTCCCCACTTCCCCATGCGCTTCTCCGGAGAAAGATGCGACCTTCTGGTGACCCTTTGAGCCGTCCCCAAGGTTCTCCACAAGGCAATCTGGAACGGGAAAAGGTGCATTTGAGATGAGGGGATGAGAGTAACCTTATTGACTAGATGACAGTAATGTCTCATGGATGCGTCTACCGACTACATCCGCACAGAGAGTCCAACTGTGGGCTCACGCACGTTTCAAGGGGGCATTTCGGACAAGATTGACAAGTTTCCCTGGTTCCTCACCTGGTAAACGAGTGTCCCCACACCTTCTGAGCCGAGCCTAACACTTAACACACGCGACAAGAGGACTCGAGATCGTCCGGGGGGCAACCCTCCGCCGGACCTCCCCTGAACCTCCGGGAGTCGGGATCTGCCAGGGCCATAGGTCGGGGCCGGACCCTCTCCAGCAAGCCCCCTCGCTCCGACGTTGGACACGTCCCCCCGACGGGTGCCGCCCGGGCCTCCGGGCCCTCCCTCCCGTCCCCGCGGCCGGGCCCTGGCGCTCACGTGGGCGGGGGCTCTCCGCGGCGTGGACGGACGCTCGGCGCTCTCCTCCGCGCTCTCCCGGGAGACTCCGCCGGCGGCCGCCTCCCGTGGGGGTCTGCGCGGGATCCCGGGGTGTCCTGGGACGCGTGCCTGAGCAGCCTCGGGGCGTTTGACCCGGGGTGAGTGAGGTGGAAGGCGTTTTGCACGGGCTCCTCCGCCTTGGCCCAGACCCACTTCTCCTCCTCCTTCTCTTCTCTTGCCTTTTCTCTTTTTGTGTCGGTGGATTCCGCTGTTTTCTGCCCTGGCTGCTCACGCAGGGCGGGGGGGGCGGACGGGGGCGGACGGAAGACACAAAATGGCGACGGGGAGGAGGGGAGCCAGGAGCGGGGAAAGGGCGAAAAAAAGACGGGGAGGAAGCGTCGCAAAGAGCAAAAAAAAGGCAAAAGCATTTCATTCTCAGCCTTATAAACTATGAATAGAGGTATTTGTGCTCGAATTCTACAAATTTTAACTTACTTTTCTCAAGTGCCTACATAGATCATAGGAAAACATACCGTACAACAAACTACGCCCGTATGCTAAAGCAATTATGTTTCATGAGGGAAATTCCGAGGTTGAAAACACTGTCTTCCCATATGGAAGAAAAATTCGATAGTAATTTTTGCATCTCCTTCCTCGCTTTTTTACAATCTTTTTTTTGTGTGTGACCAGATTTTCTTTCCCTTCTCTCTTTTACAGCACGAGAAAAGGAGAGAGAAAAGAGGAAGAGAGAGAAAGCTGCTGGCTGCTGGTGCCACGCCGCTGCTGCTGCTGCGCCGCCGCCACAAGGAAAAGGGAGTCGCGATGCCGCCGCCGCCGCCGCCGCCGCCGCCGCCGCCGCCGCGTGCTCGTGCTCCCCCCCCGCCCCCCTTTTCGTTCTCAACGGCGAATTCCTCCCCCACAGCCCGTCAGAGAGGCCAGAGACTATGAATGCCTCTAGACACGCATTTGAACCCTTCGAACGAGCCCAATCGAATGGAAAGTGGAAACTAAGGTGGGACGTTTGGAAAGCAAGTTTCTTTTGTTTCCTCCATTTTCGTCAAATATGAATTATCATTTCAATTTAAAGAAAGTCCGAGGGGGCAGTAATCATTAATCACACCTACCTGTGTCCCTACAAATTCATTGCAGAAGCGCTACGCTACAACCATGCTTTTAAAATACGGGAATAAGCCAATAAGACGTTGGGAATTGAAATTAGGGGTGAATGGAGGTTTTTTACAAAAATTAGCAAAAGTTTAGGCTCCGTTTAACGGATGATTTTGCTGGTGACCAAAGACCCGTAGTGGTGAAAGAAAGCCATGAAAAGTGTCCAAGCTGCAAAGGCAAGGTCTGGTTCCTATGATCATCTCCCAAGCTCATCTCCCAACGAACAGGTACTCCAAGTTGCAACAATGCATCAAGCCGTGGACTGCAGAATCCCAAGTCAAGCAAGGCGTCAGAAGATACAAACTCTGAAGAAGACATTTGCATCCTAGCAATTTATGTGAAAAGTTGTAACCCTTGACTTGAACCTGTCACTACAAACAAAGAAAGCCAAAAAAGACAAGTTCGTATGAACGCATATTTCTAGTTTGTGGACTTAAAGATGTACGAAAAATGTAATCGAATTCGAGACCAGAAACGAAATGTCCACATCCCTAGGGCGAGCATGTGAATGGAAGAAGAGTAAGAGTGGTGGATCTGCAAGATCTGTCCGCGGCTGGGTCGCCAACTTCCTTCTTCTCGTGGAATAAGATGGGGAGGGCGTTGGAACTTGGAAGGGGTGGGGGTAGGTGGGAGCATGGGCGGGACGTTTGAACACTGTCGACTATGCTACGCATTTCGTTTCGAGTCGCCCCGCTCCTCTTTCTCAGTTCTCTTCTTTGAAATGCTACTACACGTTCCGTTTGCGTATCTACAAAAAAAATATCGTCAGAATATCAAATATGGCAAAAAGGGAAATCTGATTGTGGAAGCAACACTTGGAAGAAGTGAAAACAAGAATTGCTGGCAATATTACTGCTGTACT
>JAAUYB010091623.1_pt1 | contig 17207 bp, 8 predicted proteins | sample 7278071 | NCBI WGS metagenome assembly JAAUYB01 (sample SAMN14350121, study PRJNA611818) | marine sediment metagenome | isolation source: surface marine sediment (1.8m) | place: French Polynesia: Moorea | collected 2018-08
CAATGAAACGGTGGAGCACACAAAACGACAATGACTCGCTCTCTCTCCTTTAATTATCCACCGACAAAGTAAAGTCGCACGAATTCGAAGTTTACCTCGCAACACATGCGTACTTCAGGGTGGCCAGGTCGACGATGTTCAAATTTTGCCCACTTCTAGTCCCATATCGCCCCAAAAAGTACTTTTCTACACACTGCGAGGGCAAAATATAGTCAAAAACCCGAAATTTGGGCTATTTTTTTGTCTTCCCGGGTGCTCGGCTTTCGGCTTGCACCATCCCACATGGCCCCTTTCGGGGTGGGGTGGGGTGGGCACCCTTGACACTTCATTGCGACCTGGAGGCGGGGTATGGAGGGGGTATGGGCTCCAAAGTTGGTCTGCTACGAGCGGGGATCGAACCCCGGCCCTCCAGCTTGTGAAGTTTTGGGCTTTTTTTATTAACACATTTTATCGTCCGGAGATCCAAAATATCGCCCAAATTGTCATATGGAGCGTGCGCATTGGCACCACTTGCTAACGTCTAAAATCGGAAACTTCAAGAAGTCTTAAGGAGTCTCTCTTTCTTTTAAGAAGAAAGAGCATTGTGGATTACTGTTGTCATTTTGAAATGCTTTTAAATAAAATAAAAACTTAAAAAGAACATGGGTCCGAACCGCTTTTTCTCGCACTCGATTCGAGTTGAGTTTTCAAATCCCAAACTCAATCGGGCCGAGTTTTAAGCCTCAAACATCGAACCCAACCGAACCGAAGGCGAACGAACCGAACTTTGAGTTTTTTTTCGAGTTTTATGTATAAAAAGTCCCCTTTTTGCTGTTTTTCCCGCTCCTATTTCCTCGGTTTTGACTATTTAGTACCACCAAAAAATTGCCTTTTTTCCTTCCCCATTTTTTTTCAAAAATTCTAAAAACTGAAAATTTTCTTCAAAAACTTGGGAATTTTAGACTTGCGAAATTTGGTCTGAACTTCGAACTTCTTTGAACTTCAAAAACCCGATACAAAAACTCGAGTTTTCGAACTCAAACTAAGTTCGGACCCATGTCTAGTGATATGCTAAAATGTATTTAGTGCGTGAAAACTCATATTTTTTTACTTTTTCATATCTCAAGAATTAAGACCTATAATTTGGTGGAATAGAATGAATGATTCTTTAGTAACAAAGTTTGACGACCTGATGCCTGCAACGAGGGAATCCGGGCAGCAACAACATCACCACGGGATTGCTCTGTGGCCCGACAACATCAACGAAACCACCAAGAGCAAATGAACAAGGCGAGATTTCAGTCGCAAAACTGATTTCTGGTTTGTTTTCGGCTTTTGCGTTTTCGGCCTTTTTGACCTCAAAATTGAATTCAAAACTCAAATTTGACCTGATCCGCCCAACGTATTTTGGGGTGCCCAATCTTTTTGGTTTTTTTTTTTTTTTGCCAGGGCGCTCCTTTTGCCTCAAAATTTCATTTTTATTATATTTTCAGATCTTTTTGCGCTCTTAGTCACCTTTTTCTTCATGCGAAACCAGTGTGTCGGACAACTATAAAATTGTAAGAATGGCGAAGCTATTCCCCGGGGGCAAGAAATACTGAAACACTCGATTAGCGCGCCCAATCGCTCGCTGCCAGCGCTCCGCCTCAATGTGCGTCGTCGTCGCCGGCGGAGATGGCAACCACCTGGGCAACCAGTGCGCAGCCGGGTTCCTCTTCGGGCTGGTGGTGGGCTACTGCGAGAGCGTGGGGCTCTTCGTCCTGGCGCATTCCATGGTGGTGGTGCTACTCGTCCTGACCATCCTGGATCACCTCTGCGTCGTCTTCGTGCCGTGGGGGTACCATGGGCCTGGGGCGGAACCTAATAGATTCAGGGCCGGCATAACTATGCAGCAGTTCGTCTGGGAGATTTTCGCATTCTTCATCAACAACTGCTGCCTATACCTCTCCTTCCTGTTCTGGTACGGGATCTTCAGCGGGCACACGATCGTCTATGTCAGGAGCAACAGATAAAGATCGGAAAACCAAAGATGAGACAAGAAAGCGGCGGCGCCTAATTCAGCTCAGTGAAATTTCCTACCGCGGATGCGAGATGGATTCGAATGACACTGGTACCCAATAAGGTAGTCATGCCAGCTTATATTTGTACTTCTATCATAGAAGGCATCTCTCAAATCAAGTTCTTAAAATATCCTTTTTTTGAAAAATACCCAGAGAAACGCGCATTTTTTCGGAGTTTTCCCTCCTGTCTGCCTTTCTTTGCAGCCGTATTGTCACAATGTGAATTGGATGGGTTGGGGAGGGGCGGCGGCGGCGCTGGGATCAAATAGTACATTCCTACTCACCGGGCCCCCCTTTCTTTGTCTACCAAAATGGGTGATAATGCTTTTTTCTAAACTTGTCTTCTCAAGGCATTCGATATATATTATTACGACGGCGACGGGTGGTTGGCCGCGATCTTCTCTCTCAGCAGGCCGAGCTTCTGCGCGAAGAAGTTCTCCAGTGCCTCGGAGCACTTTGCGATCTGCGAGGCGGGCTGGTTGAAGAGGCGACAGTTCTCGAATATCCTGGCCACGTCGCCCACGAACTCGCACAGACGGACATAGTGGCCGTCGTTGATGCGGCCCTCTACCTTTTGCAGGTCTGAAAGGAAAATGGGACGGGTAATTAAGAATTGATTCTTGTGCAACTATGATATAGGACTTACCCATAGGTTCCTTGACGACGGCGTAGTAGTTGGGCACTTCGTTCTTGTCGACGGGAAGCTTGAAAGGCCAACTGTGGCGATTAGCCTAGAAGATGAAAAAGTGACGAGTATGAGAAATGGATTGCAATTCAGACTGCGAAAAAAAAAAACCTCACCTGAATTTGTTTAACAAGTCTCCGCATGAGGTCCAGGTCTGCGTCCTCCAGCTCTGCCATGTTGGGGGCGTTGTACTTTGATCTCGGGTCGCACTTTGGGCACAGGTACTCGTCGATGGTGTCAGCCTCGAGCTGCAGGATGCCCACGCAGCGACCGTGGAACCAGTCTGAGCAGCCCTCGCAGCCGATGTAAAACCTTGGAGGAATAAAAAATGCCCATGTTGGAGAAAGAAAGAGGTTTTTTGCATGTTGGCTATTGCCATTACCATGCTATGCCCATTGCATTGACCTTTTGCGCTCGAAAAATATCGTTTCAAGGTATTCGACAACCCGCCATATGCTTCAGGCGGATGCACGGGGTTTTGTGCATGTCTTATATACGTACTGTGACTTTTCAAAAATCAGTTTTAACTCAAGTTGACTTGTGTAAAACAACATGCAACGTTAGTGAAGACTACAGTGGTTTCACTGTAGACTGTAGAATTATTCTTAGGCATTTAACTGCCAATTTTATAATAGTTTATTTGTAAAATGATTTTAAAATATAAAATTATAGAGCGCATCGGACGCTATTTTAAAGTAAGTCGCTGTGACGTATTTCCCGTCAATGTCCTCACTGAGATTCGTCGTAGGGCTGCTTGCAGAGGCAGTAGATCTCCCTGTTGTCCTTGGCGTTCTGGCATTCGCCGCAGACAAAGTCGCTCATGCCCTTGGCCATGGCCTCGGTGATGCCCACGCAGGAGCCGTGGAACCAGCCGTTGCAGATGTCGCAGCCAACGTAGAACTTGGTCGGGTCGTACTTGGTCTTGCACACGCAGTAGGTTTGATTCTTCTTGACAAGTCCCTTGGCCACGGCAGCAGAGGACGAGGAAGAGGATGAGGAGCCGTGGTGGCCTTTGTTGGACCCAGAGGAGTCGCGCTTCTTCTTCTTGCTGGGAGGAGTGACGTTGTTGGAGGCGACGGCGGCTAAGTGGCTGTTACTGGTGGCAGCGGAGTTGGTGCCCGCTCCCGCCTGGAAGCTGCTACTTTCCTGCCTTTTCCTCTTGCTGCCCGCGGCGGTGGGCGAGATCAGGCTATGGTTGGCCTGCTGTAGCTGCTGCCTCTGTCCAAGCGGCTCCTTGACGCTGTTGGTGGCCGCGGCGGAGGGAGAAACGCTGTTGGTGTGCGAAGCCGCCGATGTCACTCTATGCTTCATCTGCTGCTGCTGTACCAGCTTGACCCTTCCCTCCACCTCCCTCTCGATGGCCGTCTGAAGCTCTTTCTCCTGCATCCCTCGCTTCTTGCCGATGTCCCTCTTAAGCAGCTCCTTCTGACGGAAGAGCATCGACTGAAGCTTGCCCGCGAGCTGCGATCTCCTCTTCTCGGCCTCCCTCCCGCTCCGGTTCCTCGTCTTGGCTGGGGAGGCGCCGGGGGGACTGCCGATTCCCGTGGAGGAGAGGGGCAGCAGGGACACGGGGGACTTGGTGGGGGACTTGACCACTCCAGTGGCAGTCTGGATGGCGATAGGCTGGGCGACGGCGATTGGGGCAGGGATGGGCGGCTGCGGCAGCGGGCTCAGGTTGGCCAGGACCTTGTTGATGGGCTCCTCCTTCTGGATCCCGACCACCTTGGGAGCACCGGAAGGGGACTTGACAGCGACGGGCTGAGGGACCGCGGCGGCGGCCTTGGTGGGGGTCAGGTTGCACAGGAGCTGCTTGGCGTTGGCCAGGACCTGCTGTGATGCCGGAGAGGACGGGGACGGCTGCTGGACGGTGGTCGTCATCTTCTGCTGGCCTGCCACAACCAGCATCTGCTTAGGCTTTTGCTGGCCGTCCGGAGTCAAGACGGTGGTAGCGGGAGAGGTCTCCACTTGCTCCGGCTGAGGTTCCTCCTTGACGGGTTCAGTTTTGGGAGACTGCGGCTGCAGCTTGGACTGGATGGAGGCGGGAAGGTCAATGACGATCTTGGTCGGCGGCACCTTTCCCTGCTGCTTCGCCTCTGACTGGGCCTTGAGGAGCTGGTTCTTGACCTGCTGCTGGATGATGGTCAGGTCCTCCTTGGGCAAGTTGGACCCCTGGATGCCCTGGAGAACTATGCGGGGCCCCTGGGGAGTCTGCAGGAGCTGGGCGGTGACCTGGGCAGGAGCGGGCGAGGTCGGTGTGACAGGCGCGGCCGCTGCAGGGGCGTTGCCGGGAGTAGTAGGTGCCGGAACCGAAGAAGCAGGCTGAATGGCCTGGGCAGAGCTGACGGGCGGCACCAGCTGCTGGGCTTGCTGAGATAGTTCTGTCTTGACGGTCTGTCCGCCGACGACCTGGCTGACGGGGACCGGCTGGGTGGGCAGGATGGGGGAGGCAATCGTCGCCCCTTGCTGAGGAGAAGCGGTAGCGGCCGCTGCCGTGGCAGCAGTTGTGGTCATGGCGGTGGCGGTTGTGGTGGAGATAAGCACCTGCTTCCCGCCCAGGGTGGCTAGTCGAGCCTGGCCAGTCGACAATTGGTTAGCAATGGCCTGCGCCTGAGCGACGTCGGGGCCGGAAACAATCATCTGCTGGCCCTTGAACGTGACCGTGTTGGCGCCAAGGGTCTTGACCTCTACCATCTGCTTTCCCTGGGCGCCGGCCACGACCGCTTGAGTGGTCGCAGATGGTTGCTGTGGTTGCTGCTGCGACTGAGATTGAGGTTGGGTCTGCTGCTGCGGCTGGACCATGGTGGCGCCAGAAGCTGGAGAGGCCTTGATGTGTTGGGGCTGCTGTTGCTGCGCCTGTTGCCTCGCCGCCAACTGTGTGGCCGCCTTGGGGATGCAATAGGTCTTCCCTCCCTGCACGAAGGCGGTCATACCGGGGGGAACCTGGGCACCTGGGGGCAGCTGCTGGGCCACAATCTGCCTGGGAGATCCCGCCGCTGCCGCCTGAGCAGGGGCGGGAGCGATGACAGGACTCCCTTGGACAATGGTCCCGGGAGCCGCCACGACCTTGCCCTGGGAGGTTAGCACTGCCGTCCCCGGTCTCACCACGGCGAGGCCGCCGGGAGAGGCCACCGGCGCACCGGCGGTGGAGACTACGGTGCCACTGGCGGCGACCATTTTAGGAGCAGTGGCGGCGGCCACCAGGGTGGGCCCGCTGGTGGAGGAGGCGGGGGCAATCGGGGTGGTCCCTGGTGCCGCCGTGGATAAGGTGTTGGTGGTGGCCGCTCCACCGCTGTTGGTGCTGGTCAAGATTTGGAGCTTACCGTCTGGCATCTGCACCAGCTGTTGCCCCGGTAACAGTCCCCGAACCTGGATCTTGCCATCACTAGAGCGGACGATCTGCACCTTCTGCTGCGGACTACCCATGGCCGCCGCCGGGGGTGCGGAGGGGACCGGCGATCCCACCACCTGCGGAGAGGCGGACGGGTTGGCCGGGATGGCGATCTTTTGCGGAGCCGGCTGGACTTGAGGCTGCTGCTGCTTGGGAGGCTGTGGGGGCGTGATCTGGACCATCTGCGAGCCGATGATCTTGCCGTCCTTGGAAATGAACACTTTCTTTGTGCCCGGCGGGATTGCCCCTCCCGCAGCGCTCGGGCGGGTGCCAGGCATGATGGTGGGGGTGTTGGGGGCGATTGGTCTGGCTCCTCCAACGGCGGAAGGGGCGGTGGTGTGGACCAGGGAGATAGACCCGTCCGGATGGGTGACCTTCCTCACGATCATGGGCTGGGAGGTGGTGGTGACTGGGCCGCGGGGCGTTCCCGCCAAGACGGATTTGCCCGAGGGAGAGTCGACGGTCGACCCGTCCACCCTCACCCGGATGGTCTCTCCCCCGACCCTCCTTGGCTCCAGCGCGCCTGGGTCGTACCTCTGGGGCTCCTTTGCCGGGATCCCCGTCCTCGACCGAGTGATGGAGGCATTCCTGTCCCGCTCCAGTCTCTCTTTGTAGGCCCTTATCTCCCACAGCTCCAGCTTCTCCTCTTCCACCCACTCCTCCACCACTTTAGGCTCTGAGCTCTGCGGTGACTCGGCCCGCTTGCGCTTCCTGAGACCGGATCGGATAGGGGCCATCGACTCCGACGTCGACGTCCTCGTGGGCACGTCCAGTGGGATGGTCACAGTCTTCTTGAAGTACTGGGTGCGCTCCAGGAATCGTCCTCGGTGGCGGTGCTTGATGATCTCCGTGGTGGAGGAGGTGTTGTCGTTGGTCTGGTAGTGCTTGCCGTCGGTGGAGAGCGGCCTGGTGGCCATGTCGTCCCACCGCACGCAGGCCCACAGGATCCTGAGCTGCAGGGCGGCGGACTGAAGGCTCTCCATGCAGGCGGTGCGGTACAGCCAAGTGGTCTTGAAGAGCGGGCGCGGGCAAGGGTAAGGCCACACCTGCTGGTTGTTCTTGCAGTTGTAGTTGTATCCCTCTGCGGCCAGGGTGCCGTACTTGCGGGCAAGGCGTTTCAAGTCGTGCCTGCTCAGCAGAAGGATGTTTCTCTTCTGCCTGGTGCGGGCGTAGAAGTGCGGTGCCAGCGGGTACTTAACTATCTTGGTCTGCTTCTTTGACTCGGCCAGGGGCTGGATGCGCTTGAGGTAGAGCTTTCCTGTGGTGTCGCTGTTGGAGTAGACCCTGACCACGCCGTCCTCGTCCTTCTCCTTGGTCTCTTTCTTGACTGTGGTTGCCTTTCCAGCCGCGGCGGCTGCAGCGACACCCCCTCCTGAGGGGGAGGCTACCGCCCCGACGCCGCCGACTGAAGTAGTGGTCACCGACTCCGTGGTCTGGGAGTTAGCGGTGGCCACCGTCTTGGACTGGGTGACGGAGGTGCTGGAGGTGACAGCCACGGCCTGGATGGCACCGTTGACCGTGGTGACCTTCTCCGTCGTGGTCGTCGTGTGAGAAGAGGACGTGGTGGTGGTAACGGCTATTCCGCCCAAAGGATCTTCTTCCTCCTCCTCTTTCGGCGGGCAGTTCTCGAACTCCTCTTTCTTTGCCATCAGGCACTTGACGAGGTCCTGGAGGCTAGAGACGGCCTTCTCCCGAGACTCGAAGCAAAGCTTGTCCTCGAGCTTAGGGACCTCCAGCCCGAGGTTCCTTGCGTCGGCAGTGACTTTGAAGTGCAGCCCCTCTGCCTCTGCGAAGATTGGAGGTAGCTCCACCTTGGCGCCGGGAGTTGAGGTGTCGGCGGCTTGGGTGAAGGAGGGCGTCTGGTCCACTTCCATCAGCTCTTCCTTGACGTCGATGTCCTCCTCGTTGGAAAAAGAAGTGCCGTTTTCTAGGGGAGGAGCCGCAGTAGCCTGAATGCCCTTATTGTTCTCTTTAGAGACCTTGTTCTCTTCGGAGACTACCTCGTCCTTCTCCTTCACCACTTCTGCGTCCTTTGCCTCTTCCTCCACCTTCTCCTCTGCCTCTTTCACTTTATCCACAGTCTTGTTCTGTGTGATGTCTTCTGATATCTCGTCCTTCACTTCCACCACCTCTTCGCCCTTTGCATCTTCCTCTACTTTTTGCGCTTGGGCAGTCTTGTTCTCTGTGGTATCTTCTTTGGGGACCTCGTCCTTTACCTCCACCACTTCTTCCTCCTTCCCCTCCTCCACCTTCTCATTCTCTTTCGCGGTTTCGGCAGCCTTTTCTTCCTCCACAATCTCCTCCTTCACTTCTTCCGCCTCGTTTGGCTTTGCGCCCGCCTTATCAGTATCAGTGTCCTTTCCCTCCTCGTCGACCTTCTTCTCCTCTGTCACTTCTTCAGCTTCCTTCTCCTCGTTCACTTCTGCTACCTCCGCTTTGACTTCCTCCACCTGCTCCGCTTTGTCTGACTTGGCCTCCGCCTGGTCCCCGCCGCCGTTGTCGACGGCGACTCCCCCCTCGGTCTTGATCTCCTTCTGGTCGGCCGATGACGACGCTTCCTGCTCCTTCCCTCCGCAATTACCGCCGTCCCCTCCCGCGGTGGGGGCGGGGTCCTGGGAAGCGGCGGAAGAACAGGGAGAGGGACTTGGGACTATTTCGGCATTTGACTTGGGGGCGTCCTCGTTGCAATTGCTTGTTTGCTCGGCAACTTCACTGGTCGTCTCAGACTCCTTTTCGGCCCCGCGAACGGAAGTGACGGAAGCAGACTCCGCTTTCTGAGAGTTGATGGTGGTCACTGTCTTGGACTGGATGACAGCGGTGGTACCTAGGGTGATGGCCACGTCCTCGTTACTAGGTGAAGGCGTTGGGACGTCCTCTTCCTTGTTGCTAACCAGACTGATAGCTTCCTTGGCTGTTTCCGATTCCTTTTCATCTGGCTTTTTCTCGCGAGCGGAAACGGGGGTCTTGACGACGTTGGTGGACTCCTTCGGTTTGTCAGATTCCGTGGTTTTCGAGGTCTTTGCAGCACCGTTCGTGACAGGATTCTCCTCCGCTCTAGCCATTGGTGGTTTGGGAAGGGGCGAGGCCTCGATCTTCTCCGGAATCTTGGCGTTCTTGAGACTTGTGACGGCGGCCCACAGCTCTCGCTTTGCCAGGAGGACAAAGTTGTGGATCTCGGCCTCCTTCTTCTTCTGCTCTTTCGACTTCTCCTTCTCCCTCTCAGCCTTCTCGTCTGAGTCTCCCTCGACGTCGACCTCCTCCGGCTCCTCCACGGAGCTCTCCTTCTTCACCTGATCCAGTGAGGACGACGACAAAGCTGGAGGGACTGATTCGGGCTCCGCCTTGGCCTGCTGCTGTTGCTGCTGCTCCCGCTTCCCGTGTTTAATCTCAATCCTCCTCTCCTCTAGACTCCTGAGCTGCACCCTTCTCTGTAGGAACTCGTCCAGCACCCTGGCTTTCTTGGCCACCTTGGGGAACATGACTCGGGTGGGGTTGGAGAGACCCGCACTGATGTCGACCACATCTGCCGACAGCTCCTCAGGCTCCACCTGTCGCGTCAGACGGGCGTTTTTCAATGCCTCCTCCAGCCGCGCCCTCTCCATGTTCAGCTTGACCTCAGGATCACTGGTGGATTCCTTATTGTCCTTGTCCTTGCTGCTGTTGTCGCTGTCTTCTTCCTTGTCCTTCTTCTCTTTGTTGTCACCTTCCTCCTTCTTCACCTCGGACTCCTCTCCACTCTCCTCCTCCTTAAGTTCCTCCCCGTCGACTTCCATCGGGCTCTCTCCTTCCTCGTCCTTCTTGTCGTTGTCCTTTTCCCCCTCCTCCTCTTCCTTCCTCTTCTTCTCGTCAAGCTCGTCCTGTTTGCCCACAAGGTATTTGAAGGCCTTGGGTTCCATCAGGACGATCTTGTGCGAGCCGTCCCTCACGTCCGAGTACTTAACTGCCAATCTGTATGGCCCCGCCCGCAACCCCTGCTTGTTGGAGTCGCATGGAGAGAAGCTCCTTGTTCCTGAGAGCCACAGCCACCCGTGCTGTCCGTGCGCGCGGTACTCCTCTCCCTTCTGCTTGTGTACCTGGTGCTTGAGCCCCAGTGTGTACTTGACGTGTGCCATGAAGGGCCTGAGTCGCTCCTCCTCGTCCTCGCGCTCCTTCCGCTCCCGCTTCTCTTGCTTCTTCCTCTCCTCACGGCCCAGGATGTGGATCTTCCTGAACTGCGTGTGGCCCAGGGATTCGTTCCACACCTGCAGCATCATGGAGGGCTTCATGCAGCACTGCAGCACGGTGAGAGCGCGAGCAAAGTCGCGAGGGGAGGCGCTGGTGGAGACGGCGCCCAGCCAAGGCTTGCGCAGAAGGCCCCAGTTGGTGTGCATGAACATGCTGGGCAGGCTGGCCTCCAGCTGGATGAGGGTCTGGCGGAGGGTGCCGATGAGCATTGCTCGTCCGCCGTGGATGCTGCCCTGCCACTTGAAGGAGGAGAGGTCCGTAAGAGAGAACTTATGCGACATGGTAGTCTTCTTCTGTCGCTCCTCGTTTGCCTGCTGCTTGCTCAGCACGTGGGAGGAGGAGGTGTAGTGGTTGATGTACGACTTGTAGGTGCCCTCCTGGCCAAGCTTGAAGAGCAGGGTGCCGGTGGTGAGCTCCTGCACCGTCCGCCGGGTCATTCGCAGGTCCGTCTTGTTCATTTCTTCCTTGACGAGCACGGAGTAGGACACGGGTATGGCCGTCGGCGCCGGCTTCTGACTAGACTGATCCTCCTCCTTGACTTCTTTTTTCGTTCCTCCTTCCACCTCCGGAAAGCAGTCGCCTCTGCTCTCCTCCCTCTTTTTCATCCTCTCCTCCCGCTCTTTCCTCCTGGACTGTTCGGGGGACACCTCCTTCGGCTCTTCCTTTGGTTCTCCTTCCCTCTCCCTCCTCGCCTCCTCCACCTCCCTGGCCTTGGCTTCCTTCTCGTCTCTTTCCCTCTGAATCTTGTGGATGGCGGCTAAGAAAAGAAGACATCAGTGAAAAACTGAAATAAAGAGAAGTTAAATCATCTAGTAGAAACTCACCGTCAACCACCTCGAAATATGACTTTTTGGAGATGGCCTTCTTGCTATTCGTGATTCCCTCGGTGACGTCCATCTGCCGCTCCATCTCCACTCTGTACTGCTCCATGCTCTCCCAGAGGTCCTTTTCGTACTTCTCATCGTCCAGCACCTCTGACAGCTCCTCCAGCTGTTTGACGGTGCTGTAGTAGATGACGCCGCCCTCCTCGGCGGCCTTCTCCACCACCAGGCGGCGGCACAGGAACCAGTACCTGTTCCCGGCCCTGTCCACGCCCAGCCTGTCCTGCCTGCAGGCGCTCCCGGCGCCGCCCACGCCCTGACAGTCCTGAACGCCGGGGACGTCGTTGCTGTGGCAGACGTAGCACCGCCACTCGTGCTCGGGTACCTCGTGAAGAGGGGGGTCCAGGCAGCCGAGGTGGTACACGCCTGAGAAAAAGGAACGGGTAGGGGTTTGGTTTTAGTTTTAATACAGGCCCATGTGAGAAAGAACATTTAAAAGTATAATACGCTGCACGTTAAACTTTATCCATGGCTAACAGCTAGACTGTAGGCTTGACTCTTTGTTGAGACTTTAGCGCCTGTTGAAGATGAAAGTGTTGCCATCCATACATTGCATACATGATCTTGACACTTTTCCTGGCATCTTTTCCCCCATAGGTCATAGGCCACCAGCAAATTGTTAGATATCAGATTCCACCATTTTGACTAATTTTCGAAACATCTAATGGGTGGCTCAGTCAAACCTGCCCACTGCTGCTGCTACTGCTGCCGTACGAATAAACCGTGTGTGTAGTGCAAAAGCTCTGCCAAACTCTTTTAATTTTCTTTTCTTTTTCTATTTTACCATGTCTGAGCCCGCCCTGAACCTAATCGGCGGCAACAGCATATGGCGGCAAGGCATATACTCATTGTTCTTGTTCTTTGTGTGCATAGAACTCAAGTACTGTTGTCCAACTTCATCAAGAACCCCTTCTGCTATTCAGCATCTCTATCTCAAAATCAAAAAGGCCAATCTGCCAAATAATTTGCGTGAATTCACAAAAAACCCTCAAAAATAGAACTATCTAACCTTAAAGGTACTGTAAGTTAAATTCCTCTTTCTTACCGGGGCACGTGTCGCAGACCAGCACCTCCCCCGGCCTGTAGCACACCCTGCAGTGCTCCTCAGTGGGGAGCTTTCCGTCCTCAGTGATGTAGTCCCGCACCACCGGAGTGGACAGGATCTGGTCGGACAGGAAGCTGAGGATGTCTACCCGGTTCTTGATCATAACGTCCGGCCCGGCCAGGGGGTACTCGCAAGAGTTGACCACCCGGAGGGCCTCCGCGTAGGAAGAGTCGCTTTGGAGGAACTGCCTGAGGGCCTCGGGCCAGGTCACCGAGTCCATGAAGAAGATTACGCACGTGATGGAGTCCTTCTGGTCTGGAGCGCCGAAACTCATGCTGTTGGCCTCCTCTGCGCGGACCAGGGTGCGCAGCAGAGCCATGTGCACCTCGGAAAGCAGGTTGCTCTGCTCCTCTGAAGCCACGGCCGCGCAAAAGTCCTCCACGCGGAAGGGAGTCAGGCGGAGGATGTGGTGGTAGCGGCGCAAGACCTCGTAGACGGAGAAGACTCGAAGTAGGTGCTCGTTGGGCACCAGGAGGTCCTCGGAGCTCTCAGGCAGGGCCAGAGGAGGGAACTCCTCGTCCTCGCGCAGCCAGAAGGGCACCGGGGTCTGAGAGTCAAGGTCATCAGGGGAAGTTGCTCCACCAGTGCCAATATCTTCCAGATCAACATCGCTCTCAGGGTTGAGGTCATCGGACTCGGCGTCGTCAAGATCGTCGTCAGATTCCTCACTGCTCCGTTCCGACTCTGCCACCTCCGCCACGTCCTCCTCCTCTTCGTCCTCGAAGTCGGAACCGTAATGGTACTCGGACTCCTTGTAGTTGACCAGACCTGGGTTGTATCCGCGGCCGAGCTTGGCCTTAATCTTGAGCTTTGGGATGGGCGGCCTCCCTCCGGCATTGGAGGCCACGCTGGAGGATCTGCTGGCGCGGCTGACGGGCGTGTTGGCGCCGCTGTTGCGCTTGGAGGCCGAGGCCGAGCTGTTGGCGGTGGCGGAGGCCGTGTACCTCTGCGTGGAGCTCCTTCTCCTGTTGCTGGCTCGGGTGGGCGCAGTTGCCGCGGAGGAGGCCGGAGAGGGCGCGCGCGAAGACGAACGAGAGGAGGGCGTTAAGGATCTGCGACTGCGGCCTCCCCCTCCTCCCCCTCCCGTCTGTGGCCCATCCTGCGACGACGACGCCGAGGAGGAGGAGGGCCCGTTGGACTCCGCTGCGAGGTACTTTGGCTTGACGATGGGAGTGGACTTCTTCTTGGTCCCGCCCGGCGTGCGCTTCTTGGCGGCGGCGGACCTGGGCGTGGAGGAGGGCGTGGACTGTCGCTCGGCCTCCGCCTGCTCCTCCGCCTCCAGGGCCCTCACCGTCTTGGAGCGCCGGCGGGTGGAGCGACCAGACATGGTCAGGAAGGATCAAGGGTCGATCACCGGCATAAAACAATCTGAAAAGGAAACAGACAGAAACATGAGGGGAATATCAGGTGCACCTGTCAGGCCACGGAAATGAGACCTCAAAACATCGGCAAATATTGCCACTGCACGTGCTGGATACGGCAAGGATGGGGGGAAAAGAGCCGAAATGGGAGAAATGGGGCCTGACAGCCCCCGAGAACCCCATTGTAGACCCCAAAAGAGTTCTCGAGTCCCCCCGGGCCTTTCCAGCGTGGTTGCGTCATGCGTCAGTGTGCGTCCCCACATGCGTAGAGTGCGTCACCGCAAATGTAAACAAGGGGCTCAAGGGGGAGGGCGAGCGCCAACCACACTTACCTTGAAGCGGGGACCGGCAACAGGGACGCCTCGGGAGACGTTCCACTCCTGGCGAGCCCTGAGCGCACCAAATACTGCCGTCGAGCCCGTCTCCCGTCGCCCGCGGGTCCCTCGCTGTGGCGGGGCCCTGGCGGGAGCGCCCCCGGCGGGCCCGCGGCGGCGCGGGGAAGGGCCCCGACAACACTTGCGACGCGGCCCCAAACGCCCAGAGGGGGTCGAAGTGGGGCCCGGCGAGGGGGAAGATTCTCACGAAATCGGGTTCTTCTCGCCCCCCGGGTGTCTTGGCGTGGTCCGGGCGCGTCGGACCCGGCGGGCTTTCTCTCTCGGTCCCGGCGGGTTCTTTTGAGCGGAGGAGCGAGGCCGAAATTCTGGTGGAAGAGAAGGAAAAAAGTGCTTTTCCCCTCTTCTTCTTCTTCTTCAGCTTCTTCTTCTCTTCTCTCCCCTTTTTCCCCCGCCCGCCCACACTGGCGTCCCCCCGTCCGCCCGCCGCCGCCAATTCCGCCCTGGGCCGTCCTCTTCCGCCCATGGCGACCCATCGGCTTCGGCGGCGGCGAACGTTTTGACTGGGCCGAAAAGGCAGGGGGCACACGGCCGGACGGAAAGGCGCAGGGGCTTTTCTCGGGCAAGGGGGGCTTTCCACGCGGGGATACTCATCGGGACGACAAAAGAGCCCCCGACATTTAGCATTCCTTGCCTTGTTTTTTTATCAAGCAGGCTGTAAGAAATTGTCGAGCTGTCTTATTTGCTGTTTCAATTTTAAGTCTAAAAAGGGAAAATAATAATTGGGAAAAACATTACTTCTCTTACCTGATATTAAAACAAATAATTATACAAAATACGTGATATGAGTGGATCTCAATTCCCTTTGCTCAATTTCATGAAGCAAAAAAATATCGTTTTAATGGCATGATTGTTGGTTAAATTGCATTTACATGCTGGGCGATTTTGTTGTTCTTATGACCTGGCCACCCTGCGACCTGCGTGCGCTCAAGGGGGGTCGAAAAGAAAGAAGCACTCCTCGTCCGCTGGGCAACCTTGCTTTTAAAAGACTCCCCCTTCCTTCGCGCGCATTCCCCTCAGCATGTAGGGATAGAAGCGGGAGGCTACAAGTCCGAGACATTAAAAATCGGAACACATGAGCAACTTACCTCAAACTGTCTACGAATTTGCTCCCTCGCTTCTTTGTAACATTAAATCTCTAATGTTTTACACGCTAAAATAAAACTCACCCGAACATATATTTTCAAGCCCAACCCCAGCCGCACTTCTCCCTAGCTTTGGCATCCGAAAAGGCGGAGAAGAGTAAAAGAAAAGTGGGAAAGGATTTTTTTTAGAGGGGGGGGCAACTTGGGGGGTTGTTGGGTGGGGGAATTCGACGGGATGGCAATGACTCAGGTGGATTGCGTCATGGAATCATAAGCTGGAGGTAACTTTTGTAAAGGTCCGCCAACGTTCGAACATACTTCCTACAAACGTAATCCTTTGTCTATGAGCTGTGCGCACGGGAAGGAGTTTCATATGCGTAGAGCGGCAGAGCACTCACTACATTATGTAACGCACAGCTACGAAAGAAAGAGAAGGAAAAAATATTGTAAATCTATCACACAGCCACCTAATTTTATACAAACGTTTAAAAACGTGATTTATGTAAAAATTCGTCTCATTTCTGCTTTTTCTATGACAACTTGGTCTTGTAGGAAAGCCAGCACCCGGTAGCTGTGCCATCGAGCTGTGGCTCAATAGTTCACCCTCGAAAGAACAATTGATTCCCCCACGAAAATATTCAGCGATCCGCGCAAGTTCAATTTGCAACAGAATGTGTCACAAAAAATCTGCTCGATTCCATTCTGTTTTAACTTTTAAGATTCTTTTTTCATTGCGAGATTTAATTATTTTTGCAGTTCCCCACTCACCCCAAGTCGTTCAAAGCGTCACTTGTTTGTGGCTCAGTAACAAAGTGGAGCATTTATTTTAATTGGCAACGAGCATGGAGATTCTGACCGGAACAGATCACTGTATCTTTCTTTTTCCTCCAAACAACACTTTCACCCTTTCCAAAATACCCTAGAAGAAAGAATATTGCCTACCTCCTCACTATCACAGCTTAAGAAGATGAGGGAGAAAGAAATCGATTAACATGAACATATTCTTTAGAAACGGAAACTTGCTGACGGATGTAAGGACGATTTCCTTCTTCTTCTTTTGCCTAAACGTATGCCACCGCCTTTATGGCTTTGAACCTGCACCCGCCAGTGCCTGGGTCGGCGGAGGCCAGCTCAAAGTTGACGGAGATGCCCTCGGCCTGCAAAGGAAAAAGTTTGAAATACCATACGGAAAAAACCAAGAGTGTTCCTGCGTACCAGTCCGTTAGCGCCCTCCCCGACCTTCCCCGCCGATAGGAATATCTTTCCCGGGACGAGGGTTGATCGCAGGTATCCGTGAGAGCCGCGCCACTCGGTCAGGCAGCCGGTGTAGCGGCGACCGAGGTCAGCACGCTGGGCGAGGAAGAGAAATAGAAATGGAAGTAATCTTCTACTCAATATGCTGCTGTGTATGGAATTTATATAATCACTCCAAATGTTGCAAAATTATAGCAAAGAATTCGGCCATGCAGCCAAAAATTTTCACATCAACATTGAAAGCTCTAGGTATACCTGATCTCCGTAGTAGAAGTCTTCCTCCTCCTGTTCTCCCGCGGCGGCGTGTGGTGCATCTCCCGCGGCATCCGCCATGGAAGCGGAGTCGGGAGCGGCGGCGGCTGCGGCGGCGGAGGGGGGCGCCTTGATGGACATGAGAGGAGGGATGTCGCGGCGGCGGGGCAGGCCAGGGGATGAGGTGGAGGTAGAAGGTGGCGGCGGAGGTCTGGGGCGCGAGCGGCCGTTCATGGTGACCACGGTGGGGATGAAGCCGGAGCCGCCGGAGCCGCCGGAGCCTCCGGACCCACCTCCTAAGTCGATGGAGGAGGAAGACGACCAAGGGCGAGGAGGAGGCGCAGGGCGGGAGTAGCCTAAGGAGGAAGCATAAAATGAAGTGAAAATCGAAAAGAAAATTTTTCAACAAAAGAAACAATAGAATTAATAACCGTGTACAAAAGAAATGACGGTTTAATGGGGAAAACAGCAAAACCTTACTTGCTTGTGACATCTGCCGTTCTGGCTGCGGCGGCAGGTTCTGAGGCCTGCGGGGCTTGAA
>JAAUYB010080693.1_pt1 | contig 17180 bp, 12 predicted proteins | sample 7278071 | NCBI WGS metagenome assembly JAAUYB01 (sample SAMN14350121, study PRJNA611818) | marine sediment metagenome | isolation source: surface marine sediment (1.8m) | place: French Polynesia: Moorea | collected 2018-08
ACGTAGAGATCATTGTCAAAGCCCAATCCTCCCGAGGAATCCACCGTTTCCCAGACGCAAACCCAGTTGCCGCCGCCGTCGGTCGCCACGCTCGGAACCAGGTCATTGCCCAGGTCACCGGCCGTGTCGTTGAGCGCCGCCGCGTTCGACCAGGTGACGCCGTTGTCGGTTGAGCGGGAAAAATACACTTCGCTGTCCGAACCGAAAAAGGGCTTCTGGTCCCACACCGTCACCCAGTTCCCCATGCCGTCGGTCGCCACCTGCTGATTGTCGTCATCGTTGGAGCTATGGTCGGTAGCCGCCATGGAGTTGAGGATCGCCATGGCAGACCAGGTCATCCCGTTGTCGGTCGAGCGCGTGAAGAAGAGATCGTTGTCGCCGTCGTACATGCCGAAATCGTTATTCGAGAGGAATACCGCCACCCAAACGCCCGCACCGTTTGTCTCGATTCGCGGCAGGTACTCGGATTCCGTGGTGTCGACAGTTGCGCTGGAATTGAGTGCGGCCGGGGTGCTCCAATTGGCGCCGTTATCGGCGGTCAACGAAAACACCAGGTCCGCATCCGTGCCCATGGACCCGCTGAAATCCGTTCTCGATTCCCAAACCACAAGCCAGGAGGCTTCACCGCGCGCTTTGACGTCGGGCCAGAGGTCGTCGCCGCTGTCAGCGGCAGCGCCGGCGTGAACGGGAGCCGGATCGGTCCAGGTGACGCCGTCGTCGGTGGAGACGGCGAAGAGCACATCGAAATCACCGCCGATGCTCCCGTCCAAAGTATCATCCGAATGCCAGACAGCCATCCAATTGCCATGCCCGTCAGCGGCCAACCGGGGTTTTTCGTCGTCGCCGCTGTCGGAGGTCGCGTTGGTATTGAGAAGTTCCGTGTCGGTAAAGCTCTGCCCAAAGCCGACCATGCCGCAGCAACTCAGCAGGAAAAATGCCGTCAATCCCTTCATCAAAGCCTCCAGTCAAGAAACCGTGTTGTCATCTTCTCGGGCGATGTCATAAGGCCCTTTAGAAAGGGACTGTTAGGATGCCGGGGATGAAGATATCGATGCCCGCTACAAAGCTCTGTCGGTTTACCAATGAGAAACCATTAGGGCCGGAGAGGCGATCACTCTGTCGGCCGGTACACCACACAAACCGTCCCCGGGCCCGTCGTGTTAATTACAGCCGGGTTTTGGGGAGCTTTCGGGAAGAGAGAGTCTACCTGAAGTGTTAGAATGATCTGAGGAGGATGCTCATGCAAGAAACCCCGGCTACCCTTACAACCCCGTCGTTCGATGAGATCGCGCGAACCACCGTCGAGACCGCAACCTTCGGACTCGGCTGATTCTGGGGTCCCGACGCCCGGTTCGGGCGTTATGAAGGCGTTATTCGCACCCGCGTCGGTTATGCCGGCGGAAGGCACCCCAACCCCACTTATCGCAACATGGGCGACCACACGGAAACCCTGCAAATCGATTTCGATCCGACCGTCATCAGCTACGAACGCATCATGCGCATCTTTTTCGATGCCCACAACCCCACCCGCGCTCCGTGGTCGCGACAATACAAGTCCGCCGTCTTCTGCGACGGCCCGGAACAACTGGCCGTGGTCCAAAAACTGGTCCAAGCGATCGAGGCGCAACGAGGCGCCGCGGTGCAGACCGAAGTCCAAAGTCAGTGGACCTTTACCCGGGCGGAAGACTACCATCAGAAATACCGTCTTCAGGCTCACGGGGAATTGATGAACGATCTTCGCCGCTACTTCACCGACTTCAAGGATCTCGTCGATTCGCCCACGGCCATGCGTCTCAACAGTTACCTGGGCCGTTGCCTGGACGCCGAGCAACTGAACCGGGAAATCGACCGCTTCGGCTTGTCCGAGCGAGGCGTTCGCGTTTTGCGCAAACTGGTTCGTTAACCCGGCATCATCGACCCGCAAACGCCGGTTCGAGTAACCTCGAACCGGCGCAGCGGTTGATTCAGGGTTTCAGGTCCTCCGCAAAGGTTTCCACCAGGTGTTGGGTAAAAGCCACGTCGCCGCTGTAGCGGGCAAGGTGGGTGGTGTCGGAGAACATTTCCGGGGTGACGGCATCCAGGTCCTGGAAGTCATAGATCTCGAGCCCCGTCTCGCGCTCGATCCGGGCCACGGCATCGTCCAGCCGGGCTCTCGCCTCCGGCGGGTACTGAATCCAGGCCGTGTTGCGCGGTAACATGATCACCGCGACCTGGTCAGAGAAACGCTGGAAGTTCTTGACAATGCGAATAAAGGCCTCGATCAATTCCTCGTCGAAGTTCAACTGAAGGATGTCCGCGGTTTGCACGCGTCGCAATCGATCGCTCTTCATGCGGTACTCGGTGCGCAAGGTGGCGTAGTAATCGTGGTACATGGCCACCATTTCCGGCGAGCGCTCCTCGGGGATGGTGCCCCCGCCCTGCCAGGGATAATACCAGGCCGCGTTGGGATAATCCGGATAGTCCTCCCGAACGCCGTCTACCAGCTTTTGGCCCAGCTCGTCGCGGCGCTTGACAACTTCCTCGTCATCCCGGCCGGAAATCCGCTCCATGGGCGCGCGTAAATCGCCGCCGAAGTGGTGGGTGATCATCTCGGCCGAAATATTGTCGCGGATATAGCGAATGTTGAGCATGCGGATGCCGCGTTCGGGATCGCGCCATACCCATTCCCATATTTCCTTATCGTCGGCCAGCATGGTGATGAAGGCATCCTCGTCGGGCAGGGCCCGTTGACGACGGGTGACGGTGGCTTGGAAGGGGTTGAATTCGATCATGGCCAGTTTCAACCGCCGGTTCTTTTCATTGAAAGCGTCCTCGATACGGCGGGACAGATAGTCCTGGTAAAGGGGATTCAGTCCGCCGAAACCGAAGTTGAACGACTTCACCGTTGCCGCGTGTTCGGCCGCTTGGCGGTCGAACTGCCTGGGTGAAAAACCCGCCTCGACCATGGACGAGCCGAAGAACATAACCACGGGATTCTCTTCTGCCGTGATTTGCGGCAGCGCATCGCGCGCCTCATAAACGCGCCCCAGAATGGTGTCGCCGCTGACATCGTTGGCATAGGTGATGAGACGAATGATACCGACGCTTGCGCCCATACCCAGCGTAATTGCGGTCAGGATCTTGAGATAAATGCCTCTAGAACTGGAAGTAGATGAACTCATTGCTGGGCTCCCCGATAAACAAACAAAGTGTCTGCCCCAAAATCAACAGGGGCCAAAGCAGCCAGGGCCGCTTTTCGATGGCCTCGCGCTTATGCAGGATCACGGCGTCCATCAGGTGCATCCACACCAGGGTGCTGATGGTAAGTCCCGCGATAATCCAGGCGGAGGGGTTGGTATGCGGCGTATTGGACCACACGTGCATATTCACGAAGATGTCCCAGGCCGATTGCAGCGAGGTCGCCCGGAACAAGATCCAGCCCAACAGGACCAGGTAGAAGGTCATCGCCCACTTCAGCAGCTTGATCCAACGTGAAGACGAGCCGTGGAAGGGCTTAAGCCAATCGATCTCCCGCAGGGCATGAGTCGCGGTGATGATGACGCCGTGGAAGAACCCCCAGGCAACGAAGGTCCAGGCGGCGCCGTGCCACAGGCCGCCCAGCAGCATGGTGACGAAGATGTTGCGCAGGCGATGTCCGGTGCGATTGCCGCCCATGGAAATGTACAGGTAATCGCGCAGCCAGGTGGACAGGGAGATATGCCAGCGCCGCCAGAAATCGATGGGAGACGAGGCGATATAGGGCAAGCGGAAGTTCAGCGGGATTTGAAAGCCGATCAACAAGGCGATGCCGATCGCCATGTCGCTATAGCCGGCAAAGTCGCCGTAGATTTGACCCGCAAAAGCCAGGACGCCGATCCAGGTCTCCAGGGTGCTGACCGCGGTGCTTGCGTCGAAGGCGGTCGCCACGGGCGCGGCCAGCAGGTCGGCCGCGGTTTTCTTCAACAGGCCGGAGGTGATCAGCAGGAAACCCCGTTTGGCGGCGTCCCAGGTCGGCGTAGGGATATCGTGGAACTGGGGCAAAATCTGGCGGGCGCGCAGGATGGGCCCGGCCACCAGTTGCGGGAAGAAGGCCAGCGCGGTGGTAAAGGCAATCAGCCCCTTGCGGGGCGTCATCACGCCGCGATAGACATCGATGGTGTAGCTCATACTTTGGAAGGTGTAGAAGGAGATGCCCACGGGCAAGACCCATTCCAAGGTCGGCATGGAAGCCTGGTACCCCAGCAGTCCCAGGAAATCGGCGACGGAACTCAGGACAAAGTCGGCGTATTTGAACAGGCCGAGAATACCCAGATTGATACTGATCGACAGGGTTAATAGAAGTTTCTTCCTGCGTTGATCATCCGTTCCACCGATGGCTAGGGCAATGAAGTAGTCGGCAACGGCGCTGCCCACCAACAGTGGAATGAATTTGTAGTTCCAGGCCCCGTAAAAGACCAGGCTGGAGACCAGAATGAAGTACACCCTGGGCTTCTTTTGCAGAAACACAAATCCGTAGAAAAGCAGGAAGGTCACGAAAAAGACAAAGAATATGGGCGTATTGAATACCATCTTACGGTGGCTCCCCCCCAGGATAAAATTATGGACGCCCGACATGCGAGTGTCGATATGTCATTCTCACTAACCGTTGGAAGTTTGGACGGGCGTATGGATAAAAGGTTTCATTCCGTCAGGGCTTTGGGTCGCTCACCCCAATGGCTTATTTTCAGCTGTTGTTACAAAAATGCGTAGCGCGCTTCCTTTTTTGAGCCGTTATTTTTAGCAATAACGTATATTACATATAACCTTTGCCTTAAGGAGACGTTGACGAAGAGGTGCCGTATGTACAAAGTATTGACGCGTTCGCCTAAATTTTGGGCGACAGTATTGGTAGCGATCACGGTCTTGCCGGGTTGGTCGGCCGAGATCAAGTGGGAAACGAATTACAGCAATGCGGTCAAGAAGGCGCAGGAAACCGGCAAGCCCTTGCTGATCGACTTTTGGGCCACCTGGTGCGGTCCGTGTAAATTGATGGATGATAAGCTGTGGACCTTGGAGGAGGTGGCCCGCATCTCCGAAAAGTTCGTCATGGTCAAGATCGACATCGACCGCATGAAAGGCGTGGCTTCCAGGTTCCGCATCAGGTCGATTCCGGTCGTGGTGGTGACCGATCCCTGGGGTAACGAGATCAATCGCCAGGAGGGTTTTTCGGGCAATACCCGAGGTTATCTCAGTGTGATGCGCAGCATGCCCGGCGATTTCAGCCCCTTGAAACCGTATGCCGAACGCCTGGCCAAAAAGAAGAAAGACGCCGAAGCACTGTTGGGTATGGGCAAAGCCTACGCCGATACCGGTCTGATCAGCATGAGCAACGTGTACCTGCGCCGCGCCATGAAGATTAAGAAGGCTTCGCCGGAGATCAAGGGCGACGCGGAAATTACCCTTGGCATCAACTGCCTGAAGATCAAGGATCCCAAGCAGGCCCGCGCCTGTTTCCTGCGCAGCCTGAAAAGATACCCGGGCGTTCTGGAAAAGGAGGCCTACTATGGCCTGGTGTTGGCAAGCCTGCATACCAAAAATACGGAGGAGGCCCGCCAATATGCGGATAAGATGGCGGAACTCTTCCCCGACAGCGACCTGACCAAACGCGCCGGTCAACAGGTGGCCTATGCGACGGGCAATCGCTAAAGGGTAATGCACTACAATTGGGCGCGCACCCGTTGGGTTGGGCGCCCGCGCTTTCCAGATCAATCGATCCGTGATGGAGCGCACATCAAGATCCCGCGGCTGACTTCCGATAAATTTTAACGGACAGGAGGACTCTATGGAAATCAGCGCGCTCAGCAGTCAGGATCTTTTGGGTAATCTAAATTCCGCCACGGCGCCCCAGGAGACCGAAGCCGCGTCAACCGAGGAAGAAACCACATCGGAAGCCCAAAGCGACGAAGATTCCGTAGAAGTTTCCGAGGAAGCGGAACTGCTGAACCAACTGCAAGGCGCCCTGCCCACATTGCTGACCGCCGAAACCGATGCTTCGCTGCTGGGCACCATCGGCGGTTCTCAGGATTCCTCCAATTCCGATATAAACAGCCTCCTGCAAACAGCGACGTTTGCATCGAGCGATGCTCAGTTGGCAACACTTGACCTGTCCGGCAACTCCGAAGCGGCCAACCCCGAGGCCGACGCGGCCCTGGCTCAGAACAACAGTCTTTTGAATATCTTGGGATAAAAAAAGCGGGTAAAATCGCGCTGAATCCGATTACCTGACCCCATTTATTCCCTATTGCCGCTTTATCTATTTGAGACGTGTTTCGAGGAGTCGCTTCATGCTATTTGCCTTCTTTCTTTTTCTCCAGCAGGAACCGGAGCAGGTAGATCCTTCCCGATGGATCATGGACCAGATCCGCACCTACCAACAGTCCGGTCAATTGCCGGAGGCGAAAGAGGCCGTTCTGGCCGCCGTCCAAGAACAACCCATTGCCAATTACAACTACGACCAACTACAAGAACTTGTCGGTTTATTTTACACCTTGAACGAAAGAAAAAAAGGTGATGAGATTCTTTCTCGAATCCCCGATACGGCCCTTAACGGTCCCCACTTATTCAACCGTTGTTACGATGTCGCCGAGCGTATGGACGGGAAAACGCTCAACGTGATGATCGCCAAATTGGGTCGGGAACGACCAGACTACGCTTTGGACGCGGTGCACAACAGTTTTGCCCAAAGAGTGGTCTTTCATTACAAGGGAACGCAAAAAGAACGTGCTTTTTTGGAGACCCTGGCCCGTGGACCGGAAAAGATAGACACCTTTTTTCTTCCTCTGTTCCTTTACTCCCAATGGCTCTGGTCGCCCTCGGATAAAGAGCGTGACGCCGCCCTCGACCAATTGTTTGCTTCCGAACTCCCCTTCGCCTCCCGATATCGGCTGCTGGCTCTGAGCAAATTGCCGGCTAGTGAAAGCGGATGGGAGCTTGAACTGCTGGACAAGGAAATCAGCGGTCTGAAACAAAAATTGGCCGACCCGCCTCAATTCAAAAACCGAAGACAGCGCAACAATTGGGAGGGCAGGACCAACTATCACCTGGCTTATGCCTATGCCTTGAAGGCAGAGTCAGCCCAGGCGAAAAAAGATTACACGGCCGCCAAAAAGTGGGTGGAAGCGGCGAGCGGCCTGGATGTATTCCAACGATTCCTGGACAACGAAAGCTCCTGGTTTTACGAACGGGTCATTTTGGACGGCTTCAAGGAATACCACTCCTTGGCGGCGCGAATCTATATGGCCGAGGGAGATCTGGAAAAGGCAACACGATCCATGGGCCGCGCCTACCTGCAAGATAAAGAGCGGCGAGCTGAGTTCAAAGACTTCTATACCCGCTGGAAGGGTTCTACCAAGGGCCTGGATTCCTTTTTATACACCCTGAACGATGACAACAGATCTCCCATGCCCTCGCTCACCTTGGAAGCCCTGGACGGTTCCCAACTGGCATTGGACTCCCTGAAGGGCAAGGTTATTCTCTTCGATTTCTGGACCACCTGGTGCAGGCCGTGTAAAGCAGAAATGCCTTTTCTGGAACGCCTGTATCGAGAGTTACCCAAGGAACATTTTGCGTTGGTAGCCGTATCCTGCGACGAGAAGCTTGAAACGGTTCAACGCTTCCAAAAAAGCCGCCGATTGACCTACCCTTTGTACCACGCCAAAGTCAAAGACCTGAAAGGCTTTGAAATCAACGGCTACCCCACCAAATACCTGGTCGGAAAAGACGGCCGCATGGAGAAGCTGCAATTCGGCAAAGACTATGAGGAAAAAATAAGGCGAGCCTTGCTTCAATAAAGGGTTCGGTTTTCGTCTGCTCACCAACCCCGGCAGATAACTTTCCCGGACCTGTCGGGGGTTTTAATCGACATATGTCCGGTCGCCCGACCTTTTTCCCGGAAATCGAGCGTGTTTTTATCCTCCCTTAATCTAAGGCATTTAATCCTTTAAGTATCGGTTGTCAACCAACCCGATACAAAGGAGGATTGAACCATGCGACGACATGCTTTGAACACCATGTGTTTGCTTATCATGTTCACCACAGCCGTCTTTCTCCAGAAGGACGAGCATACCTTCACCCAAGATTTCCGAATCGAAGACCGCACCTTCGCGCACCGGTTGGACGCCTTCACACCGGGTAATCCATACTTCCTTTTGGAACCCGGCTGGTGGGTTGCTCTGGAGGGTCAAGAGGCCGACGATGAGGGTGAATTGGAAACGATTCGAATGGAAATTACGGTACTGGACGAAACACAAATGGTCAACGGGGTGCTGACCCGCGTTGTCGAAGAACGGGAATGGGTAGACGGCGAGCTTGCCGAGGTCTCGCGTAACTTTCACGCCATCTGCCTTACCACCGGCGATGTCTTTTATTTCGGCGAAGAAGTCGAAGATTACGAGGACGGGGTCCTTGTCGGCAGTGAGGGCGAATGGCTCGCCGGCGAGGACGGCGCCATGCCGGGCATCATCATGCCGGGTAGCATCTTGATCGGTGCGCGTTATATGCAGGAAATCGCCCCGGAAGACGATGCCATGGACCGGGGTGAAATCATAGACATCATCGATGTCACCCTGGCCGGACAGGAATTCGAGGACGTGGTGGTGATCCGCGATACCAGCGCCTTGGAACCCGAGGACGAGGGCGATATCAAGTACTTCGCACCCGGCATCGGACAAATCAAGGATGCCGAATTGGAACTGGTGGATTTCGGTTGGAAATTCCGCACACCGGGCCGGTGGATGGCGCATGTCACCCGCTTCGACGGCGGTTTTGAAACGGAACTACGCTTTATGAACGGCGGCGATGCCGATGCCGATATGACCCTGACGCCCTACCTGGCCGACGGTCAAATGCTGGATGCCGTCGGTCTGACGGTTCCCGCGGGCACGACCCATTCCGTTGACGCCCGTGATCTCTTCGGGGAATCGGAAGTCAGTCACTTTGCCATTGACGGACCCGCGAATTGTGTGGTCTACGGTGTTTATAAAGCGCAATCCGGCGTCAGTTCAGTCGCCGAGGTCCGTGAATCGGGCCTGCCCGTCTACGGGATTTCCTTCTTCGAGGGCGAGTATGAGGACACCTTCTTCGACGGCCTGGCTCTGGTGAACCACGGCAGTGAGGCCGCCGCTGTATCCGCCAGGCAAATCGCCCCGGACGGCAGCGTCCTGGACGAGGAAACGATTCAGGAGGACCTGGCGCCCAATGCCAAGGCTCTGATTTCCTTCTCCGACGTATTTGACAATCAACCCGGTTCCGTCATCGAGGTTTCTGCCGACCAGCCCTTCAACGCCACGCTTCTGCGCGGTACCGAGGGCGAAGCGCCCGCGGTCATGCTGTGGACCATCATGCCGTTGGCCGTCAGGAGCACACCCGTCGGCAGCGAGCCGGGCGGTGGAACCATGAGCCTGGAAGAGGGCAAGCTGCTGATCGAGCACAATGCGACCGATGAGGACACCGGTTTCCAGGGTTTTGCCGACGGCGATCCCTGGAAGGAACTTGAAATCATCGGTCCCGGCGGCGAGGTCATGTCCATCGAGGCGGACGGCAACCTGGAAGGCTTCGGCCTGGCCGAGCTCTTTTTCGAAACCAACGAACCCGAGAACGCCGAGGTTCCCATCGCCGACGTCCTGGCTCGCCTGCCCGAGGGCGAATACACCTTCAAGGCAACCATGGTCGACGACAGTGAAAGCACGGTCACCACCACCTTCAGCCACACCATTCCGGCCGGCCCCGTGCTGATCGCGCCGGAGGACGGCGCCGAGAACGTGGACCCCGCGAACACCGTGATTTCCTGGAACCCGGTGACGCAAACCATTGACGGCTCGCCCGATCTAACCATCGCCGGTTACCAGGTCATCGTGGAAGTGGAAGAGCAACCGCCGTTCCCGCAAACCTTTGTCGAGAGTACTTTCAGCGCCTATGTACCCGCCGATGTCACAAGCATCACCGTTCCCGCCGCCTTCATGCAGGCCGGTAAAGCCTATGAATACGAAGTCCTGGCCATCGAAGCAAGCGGCAACCAAACCATCAGCGCGGCCGAATTCTTCACGGGTCCCGAGTTCGAGGTCGAGGACCCCGAGGAACCGCCGATCAAAGACGCCAAGCTGTTGATTGAACATAACGGGACTGACGAGGACACGGGTTTTCAGGGTTTCGGTGACGGCGACCCCTGGAACAGCCTGGAAGTGGAAGGACCCGAGGGCAAGATCCTGGAAGTCTCGGCCGAGGGAATGTTGCAGGACTTCGGGCTGACCGAACTTTTCTTTGAAACCTCGGAACCCAAAAACTCCGTGGTGCCTATTGCCGATGTGCTCGCCCTGCTGCCCGAGGGCGAATACACCTACAAGGGCGAGATTGCCGAGGGCGGCGAGGGCGAACTGGCGGCAACCTTTACCCATCGTATACCCGCGGTGCCGGAATTATTGACGCCTCAAGAGGAAGCGGAAGTGGACCCGGCGAATCTCGTGATTTCCTGGAATCCGGTCACGCAAACCCTGGACGGCTCAACCGATATCGAGATCGTGGGCTACCAGGTCATCGTCGAACTGGACGAGGACCAACAATTCCCGCAAGGATTTGCCCACCCTGTCCTCAGTGTTTACGTGCCCGCCTCGGTCACCAGTATTCAGATCCCCGCCGAGTTCCTGAAAGCCGATGCAGACTATGAGTTCGAAGTATTGGCCGTCGAGGCAAGCGGAAACCAAACCATCGCGGAAAGCGAGTTCGAAACCATTGAATAGCGCGTAACTCCTCTCCAAATCAACAACCCCGGGAGGCGGCGCCGATCAGGCGTCGCCTCCCGTAATTCACATTGGGGTAGAGACCAATCTGTTTCCCGGCTGACCTTGACGTGCTTCCCGGCTCCGATTTGAAAACCAATAACCAGGGAAGCTCTATGGGTTATAATGACATGGCGTTTTTGCTAAAGGTCGGCCTATGAAAAACTTATTCATCAGTCATAGCTCGAAAGACAGGGATTGGGTTGTGCGATTGCGCACGGTCCTGGCGCCGCTTTTAAAGTCCGGCCGTCTTTCCATGTGGGATGTTTCCCAGGTCCGGGTAGGTGATGGAATCGACGATGAGGTCAAGGAGAGGCTGGATCAAGCAGAGGGGATCTTGCTTCTGGTCAGTGCCGATTATCTTGCATCCGATTATTTAGCAGATGTGGAATTACCGATGCTGCTGAATTGGGCAGCACAACATGGGGTACCCTTATTTTGGATTCCCATTGGGCCCGCCCTGTATGACCACTCGCCCCTGTACAGTTACGAGCCGATTTGTGACCCTCGACGACCGTTGAATTTACTATCTCCTGATAAACAGAATGAGGCACTTGTCCAAATTGCTGAAAAATTGATCGACATTAGCGACAAAATCGAACAGTCGAAGAAACCGATGGAATTTGTGCCTGCCCGCGTTGCCGCCATTACCCTTGAGGATGTCAAATGCTTCCGCAATACAACAATCGAATTTGCCGAGGACGCCAATCCATGTCTCATCATCGGCTCCAATGCACGCGGCAAATCTACAATCTTACAAGCGCTTGTCCTCGGCCTGAAAGAGATCTCACGTGTCCCCTTTACCCAGGCCTGGCGGGATGTAGTGAAAAACGGCGCCCGAGAGGGTCGTGTTACGATCACTGTTACGGCAGGGGAGAAGACCGCAACGCTTGATTACCGCATCTATAACGGCAATCTGACCCACATCATGAACTTGGACCCGAGCTGGCTCGCCCTCCGCAACAGGTTTATCGTGCTGGGCTACGGGGCGAGCCGCCATGTACGCTTGGAAGATCCCAAGCCGGAACCCGAGATTGAATCGGTCGCCACGCTTTTCGGTGAAAACGGTTATCTGAAACACGTGAAGAACAGTCTCACCCATAGCCGGGTCGTGGAACATTTCCAACCGATCAAAGACCTCACGAATCGTATTCTTGAATCCGGCGGGCATCCGATCGAGCTTGAAGCATACAGTGTAGAAAACGGCTTCGGCTTTCGCACGCCCACCAACCCCGGCAAGTTACTTCCCCTGGAGGCCCTGTCGGAAGGCTACAAATCGACCTTTGTCTGGATGCTGGATATGATGGTTCGCCTTCTGGAACTCGGTGTTGACCTGAAGCGGCCGGAGAAGGTGACCGGCGTGGTGCTTTTGGACGAAATCGACCTGCACCTGCATCCAAGTTGGCAACGAACGCTGCTTCCCGGCATCGTCAAGGTATTCCCCGGCGTTCAATTCATCGCCACCACTCACAGCCCCTTCGTGGTTCAATCAGTCGAATCAAAAGGGGTCACGGTTCTGCATGTAGAAGACGATACGGTGACCGCCGAAACCGTGGACGGAGTGGATAGGGCCTTGAGTTATGAAAGCGTTGTCGAGGAGTTGTTCGGAGTCACCTCTTTATTCAGCCACGATGTGGAGTTGGCATTGGTGCGTTTCCAGGAATTGAAAAACCTCGTTGCCACAGGTGAGACGGCGGAGGAGGAACCCCTGCGCAAAGAAGCTTTGAAACTTGCGCAAATGGGTGTGGAGGTAGAGGGCATTGTCCGCCGTGAGTTGATGGACCTGAAACGCGTGACGGGTAAAGATCTATGGAAAAAATAGAGCGGACACCCGCTCCGGCATGGCTGGAAGAAAAGGCTGCCGCATGGGGCAAAGAGTGGGCAGAAAAGTACGCGGCGGGCGCCGGAAGCGCGGGTTTTACCTGGCGGCAACACAAGAAAAACGGTTACCCCCAACTCCGCGAAAAACTCATTACCATGACGGTTGGACACTGCGCCTTCTGCGACGGCTTTCCTCTTGGAGAACGCAAGCTTGTATTTTCCATCGAACACTTTCGCCCTAAAACCCGCTTCCCGGAACTGGCTTATGAATGGACCAACTTATTTCCCGCCTGCCTTGCCTGCCAACACAAAAAAGGCGATTCCTTTGACGATCAGTTGCTCAAGCCCGATGACGGGGATTATGGTTTCGACACCTTCTTCCAAATAAACTGGTCCAACGGTCGCATCGAGCCGCGAGCCGGTCAAAGCAAATCGAATAGGATACGAGCAGAGACTACCATCCAGCTTTTCGGTTTGAATGACGGCGGTCTGGCCAGGGTTAGATTGCGTGAACTCAGGCTTTATCAGCGTTGTCAGGATATGGACATCAACGAATTTTCCTACCGCTTCTTTTTGAAACGCGGGGTCATCTCCGGCTGATCGTCTTCCGGGTTTGGAAAAAAAGAAGCTGGACCGGCGGCGGTCGGTGAAGTTACCCTAAAGCTGACCCAACCTCGATCCGCCCGGAGGTCAGCCATGTGGACGCAAGATTTACCTGAAATGATGTACGGTACGGCCTGGAAGAAGGAAGATACCACCAGGCTTGTCGAACTGGCGGTTTCCCAGGGATTCATAGCCGTCGATACCGCCAATCAGCCGAAGCATTACCAGGAGGCGCTGGTCGGTCGCGCCTTGAAGAACCTGGCTGAGAAGGGCATTCCAAGGCAACGGCTGTTCCTGCAAACCAAGTTCACGCCGCTCGGCGGCCAGGGTGAACAGATCCCCTATGATCCGAGAGCGCCCCTGGCGACACAAGTTTCTCAATCTTTCGAGAGTTCGCTGCAACACCTGCAAACCGACTATCTCGATTCCTGGCTGCTCCACGGCCCCTATTCACGATTCGGGCTGGGCCGATCGGATTGGGAGGTCTGGCGGGCCATGGAAGAAATCCAACGAGGCGGTCGCGTCGGCATGATCGGCATCAGCAACGTATCCCCGGGCCAGATCCAGGCCTTGTGGGACGGAGCCGAGATCAAACCGGCGATGGTTCAGAACCGTTGCTTTGCCGTGCGTGGTTGGGACAGAGAAGTAAGGCAATTTTGCCGCGATCGGAACATCGGCTACCAGGGGTTTTCGCTACTCACGGCCAACCCGGGGGTTTTGCATTCCCAGACCGTCGCGGATTCGGCGCGGAGATATAGCAAAACACCCGCCCAGATCGTGTTCCGATTCGCACAACAGGTAGGCATGCTCCCGCTGTCGGGAACCACCGATGAGCAGCATATGCGGGACGACTTGGAAGTCGGTTCGTTTTCACTGAGCGAAGAAGAACTGACTAGGATCGAAACACTGGAGGGCTGACGGTCTCGCCCCGCCCGGAGGGCGATTCCCGGTTTACAAGCAGTTGGAAACTATAGCGAGCCAATCTTATTTATGACTCTAAGCATCCTTTGGTGAATAATTTTGAAGCCCTCCAGCTTTCTTATGACAGACCCGATCCGTCGTCATTACGGCTCCAATTGAGTTGGAATAGTCGAAAAGAGCATTTCTTGGTTGTGAAATCGGCCACGGGTCCAGATTTGATCAAATTTTTTACATAACAGGCCGTTTTCAGCCACTCGATCGGAACACTTCCCGGGAAAAGGTCTACCTGAGCGAGCCGAAGGTAGCATCATTCCCGGGAACAGGACCGGTTTCGATGTCGACAGGTGGTTCCGTTCCCGGGAGTGGCGCTGTTCGATCGGTGTCGTATCGGTCTTAATCCCGGAAAAGTGCCCAACCAAACGTCATCCGGGGTTGTTATTCTGACAAAAGGTCCTCATTGGTTCGGTCGAAGGACTTGGATTCCGGGTGGGAAGTTGTGGTTTGGTTCCGTCGCGGCTCCAATTTTCGGGAATGATGCCCTGTTCCGGAAGTTATGCCGTCCTGTTTCCGGTTATCGAACCCCGATTTCGGGTGCGGTCGGCATGGTACCCGAGCACGGAGTTGTGTTTTATTTTTTTACAATACCGGCGCCCGGGTATGGAGCCGCCTCTCAAGTTGCTTACGGATAGGCGGCTGGGAAATAAACCTGCCGTCGGTGACTTGAACACACTAATCCTCAAGGCGGTTCAATGTGGGATATAATCTTGTTTATTGTATATTGAAATCGATTGCAGCGGCATATTTATAATTATGTAACCACGAAAAATATGAATACATTAGTAGCATTAAAAGTGATATATTTTTTGTTGACTCAATCTTTGTTTTACTTGTAGACTGTAGTTAAGCAACATCTGTGTTTGGGAGGCAGCTTCCAGTAATTATATGATTGTCGCCACAACTTTCGGTTGTCGGGGGTTCCCCGGTTTGCGGCCCATGGGATCGGTTTGCTTTTCCGAAACCATAACTTCCCACAGCCCAAACTCTCTTCATGGATCGATGCATAAAGTCGTTTGATATCATAAATTTATCTATTGACGACCTCCTTTTGACCACAGAGCGCTTACAGGACCTTTTATCGACATAACCATGTCCGACGATGCGCTTTTATATGACCCGACAAGTACTGGATACATTGAAGTCTTAAACTCCAAGGCAACTCTCAACCAGGAGTCCCATACCCTACCATGACACGGCAAAAGATCTTCATCAGCTACGGACATATCGACAACGAAAGCATGGGTCAAAATCACGAGGGTTGGGTGTCGTCTCTGCACCGGGCGTTGGAAGTTCGTTTGGGACAATTACGGGGCAAAAAACCGGATATCTGGCGCGACAATCATCAGCTTCGCGGTAATAACGATCTTACCAACACCATCTTTGACGCCTACAAGGAACTCGCCGTTTTGATCTCCATCATGAGCCCCCGTTATTTCTCTTCCGAATGGTGTGTTCGCGAGATGAATACCTTTATCGAACAGGCGCAGGCAAGGGGGGAACTGCGTTACCGCAACAAATGCCGCCTGTTCAAGGTGATCAAGACCCCGGTTTCGCTGAACCTGCATCCCGAACCCGTTCGCGATGTGCTTGGATACGAATTCTACGCCGAGGATCCCGAAACCGGCAGAATGCGGGAGTTATCGCCCTGGTCGGGTAGCTCCTACGAACAGTTGTATTGGTTACGGGTGGACGACCTGGCCCAGGATATCGCCCAGGTTCTGGACACGGTTGAAGAGCAGGAGCGCTCGGCGGAAGAAGAGAAGGAGCCCGAACAACCGGAAGAGCCGGTCACGACCAAAAACGGCGCCAAAACCATCTACCTGGCCGAGTGCACCTACGATGTCAAAGAAAGCCGCGAAACCATCCTGCGCGGCCTGCACCAGCACGGCTACAACGTCCTGCCGGACAAAGCCATACCGCTCCACGAACCGGAACTTTCGGCCGAACTTCGCGACATGCTGTCCCAGGCCGACCTTGCCGTTCACATGATCGGTCGCAACTACGGATTGGTGCCGGAGGGCGTCAACACGTCGCTGCCTCATCTCCAAGCCCGGATGTGCCGTGATCCGGCCCTGGGCAAAATCATCCCGCAGTTGGTTTGGATGGCCTGCCATGAAAGCGAGGATGAACGCCAACTCGCATTTATGGACTTTCTGCGCGACGAACTGGCGGCCGGATCGGAAGCGGACCTGTTGGAAGGCCACCTGGAAGACTTCAAGGACCTGGTTCTGGATCGTCTCCAAAGAACAATGCCACCAGAGCCGGAAGACATCGGCGAAGAACAACCGGTGGTTTCCATCTATATCGTCTGCGAGAAGAGCGACCTGGACGACATCATTCCGCTGGAGGACTATCTCTTCGATCAGGGTTTCGATGTGGTCGTGCAGTTGTTCGACGGCAATCCCGCCGAGGTTCGCCGCGACCACCAGGAAAACCTCAAGAACCTGGACGCCGTGTTGGTCTACTACGGGACCGGCGAGGAACTGTGGTTGCGGGCCAAACTGCGGGAGCTGCAAAAAATCGGTGGTTACGGACGCGAAAAACCCATGAAGGCCAAAGGCGTTTACGTTGCCCCGCCTATGACCCCTCGAAAGGGGCGATTGCGAACGCATGAGGCGATGGTCCTGCAAGGCGGGCCGGCCTTCGATCCGAGCAGTTTGAAGCCGTTCGTGCAAAAGTTACGGGGAGGAACCGGATCATGATGGAAGCCCTGGAAATCGGCAACCCGTTCCCCGGCTTACGCAGTTTCGAGTCGTTTGAGGAACATCTCTTTTTCGGCCGTGAGGAACAAGTCGACGAACTGCTCGACCGTTTACAGGATCACCGCTTCCTGGCCGTGTTGGGCGCATCCGGCAGCGGTAAATCGTCCCTGGTTCGAACCGGCTTGATTCCCTCGCTGTTTGCCGGTTACATGGTGGAGGCGGGATCGGGTTGGTGTATCGGCATCATGCGGCCCGGCGCGTCGCCCGTGGCCAACCTTGCCGAGGC
>JAAUYB010006045.1_pt1 | contig 17132 bp, 14 predicted proteins | sample 7278071 | NCBI WGS metagenome assembly JAAUYB01 (sample SAMN14350121, study PRJNA611818) | marine sediment metagenome | isolation source: surface marine sediment (1.8m) | place: French Polynesia: Moorea | collected 2018-08
GAGGAGCGCATGGAACCTCTGAAAAGAAGCGGCCCTGCAGCAGTCCAATTTAATACCTAAGTACCCTCTTCCCTTTTTCCAGTACCATACAACAACAATGCATTGTGTATATACAAGAAATCTTTTTTAAAAAATGCATGAACTCCCATGAGAGCTATCTTTTTACCAAATTGGCATACGACATATAAACTATTTACTGGAGAAAAGAGAGAAATAAATCAAATTAAGTACAGCTTCTGAACTCCATAATTTTAGCAGGGTCAGGTATTGTCTTCTGCTTTTAACCTGCGGCATAGCCGACCAGGTCTAAGACTGCTTTGTGATATTCTTCTTGTTGTTGTTGTTATGTTATTTGACATTTTTCTATTATTGTCAAGATGACCTCCTACAAAAATCTGTATAAAAATAAAGTTGTAGATCCAAATTTGAGCCCCTTGTGACCCACAGTTTTGCCAAAAATGGCCAAAAACCATTTATTGGTTTTTTGCGATTTTTTGGTCGTTTTGACCTCCAAAATGACCTCCAAATTCAAGTTTGACCTGATCTGCCCAACATATTTTGGGGGTGCTCTATCTTTTTAATTATATGATTTTTTCTTCAGGGGCCACTCCTTAGGCCTTAAAATTTGAATTGAAATATAATTCATTTTTTTCTCTCTCTTTCGGCACCTTTCTGTTTGATTTTTCACATTTTTTAAAAAATTTTCTCCCTTTCTGTATTCATATCCTTGCCGCAGGTCTTCGAACAGAGTCTGTTCTTGTTTTACATTATTGAATGAGCCTCCGTGGCCTTGGGCAGAAATATTCTTGGCGGGAAGAGGGTGGAAGAGAGCGGAGACGAGGGGCCGGCCTCTTTCTTTTTTCCCATACACACACATTCGGACATTTGTAGAGGTCGGCGGAAGGAACTACGTGAAGGGTTATTAAAATCCCTTCTTCCTTTCCTTGCTTGTAGGTACGCGCCCCTTCCCTCCAAATCAACATACTGCTACAGTATTTCAAGAATTCTTGCAGTGTCCGGTTACGAACCCCGGCCCTTTCACCGCCGCTTGAAGTAAGTGGGACGAGCTAGAGAGAGTCGGAAAGAAGTACGTACGTACATAAAAAGCAAGGGTTCTGAGAAGTCCAGCCCCTCCGCGTTTGGTAAGTGACAATACAACGTGAAATGAGAAACAAAACTTCGCTGGTAAAAGAGAACTTTTTGAAGAGAGAGCTGGAGAGCTTGTGGGAAAGAGGCTGCAAACGAAGCATGTCCCGGCAAACGACATTGTGAAATTGGACCCACTCCCTCTCCTTCCTCCTCGACTCCACCTCTCGGAAGAAAAAACCTACGCAAAAACGCCAGCGGGGGGCGGCCCCTCCTCCTTCCCTCTTGTTCCCCTCGGAGCCTGTATCATGCCCTGCTAACCTCACAGGCCCCGGCGGCTCTCACCTTGATCATAAGGGGGATCCAACTCCGCAGCATACAGGTCTACTGCTACATATAGGTGTGTGACCACGACGTACTGCTGGAGTAGGAGAATATAAATGTACTGTACCTCATTAGAAGGAAGGCAGACGGTGGAGGAGAGAGGAGCAGGAAAGGATTAATTTAATTGGCTTCCACACCAGGGGAAAGAGAAGGTCTTTTGTAGAATTTAGTGAGCCGCCCCCGCCCACGCCCACGCCTTGGCGGCCTCGATCAGCGAAAGGAAACCCGGATCCTCCGATCGAAGGCACGTGTGCTGCACAGAAAAAGGAAAGAAAAGGAGTTGGAAGGAGGAAACGGAGGTCGGTAGTCGGTCGAGTACAGCACTTGATTCACTTTTTACTTGTGAGTTAGTGTGATAAGAAAAGCAGGAAGCGAAGACACAAGTTATTCTGCATCTAAACCGCGTTCCGGCGGCCGAGAAACCGTTGCCTGGACCGAGGACGATTCGTCATTTCCAATTAAAAGGGGAAAAGCTAGGACTTGTGACATCACCGATGATTACAGTTCCTTGGGACGGAGACTTGTGTCAAGTGAAACTTGACGAGTGACAGAAGATGGGTTGCCTGTTCTCCAAGTGCTGCCGCGGGGGCGACGACGAGGGCGGAGGGGGACTGGTGGAAGGGAGGACATTCAAGGACAATTCCGCCGATGAAGATACCACTCTGAGGAGGGGTAAATACCTAAATGATGATAGGTTACTTGGGGAATGTTGCACGCTTATTTTAACAGTCAACAACAATCACTACGGCGGCGATGCGAATGACAAGACGAGCAGGACCAGCATCGCCAACGAGAATGTGGACTTTGCAGACACCATCGACGGGGGAGGGGATGTGGCCAGGCAAATGCCCTTCAGGGATCCCATGCACCACCACCAACGGCCTCAGGAGGTGGATGAGGAGGAGATCCCCATGGAAGAGCTACCGCTGCCGAGGAGGAAGGAGACGGCTTCGGCCGCTGCCGCTCTCGCCTCTCCTCCTCCCGACCAGAAGAAATCCACCGCCTCCACCGTCACAGCCACCACCGATGTCTTCTACGAGGATCCACAAAAGAAGAATGAAGGGTGCACGTGCAGTGAAGAGGAGGAGGAGCCGGAGGACCTTATCCAGTCGCAGCAGGGAGAACGAGAAAGAAATGCAAGTCAGGTACACTACGAAGTTGACGACACCATGAATTTCTCCTATCAACACAGAATTTGTCCAATTTTTAAGTCTTCCTCTTCATCTTCGTCCTCCTCTGATGACTTGGAGCAGTCCCTCTCTGCCTGCCGTTCCTGCCAGCGCCCTCCCAGCGACTCCCTCAGGGTAGAATCGGGAAGCAGGGCGCAGAGCCTGCTGGGAGGAGGAGAGAGCAAAGAGAACAGTTTCGACGTGATATTTTTTTTGTTTTAAAGCTTCCAACATTTGATTTTAATGTTAAGTTTCTTGTGTTTCTCAAGGTTGAAAGCGTCGGAGCTCAGTTGTCCAAGCAAGCCGCGATTGAAGAAGTAGAGGAGGAAGACGAAAATGACGAACAGCAACAACAGCAGCAACAACAACAGCAGCAACAGCGATGCCAGATCAGGATCGTGCCAAGCAACTCTGCTGATGCCGACGACGAGGATGCAGTGTCGGTCTCCTCCTCCTCCTCCTCCTCCTCCTCATCGGTTGATCCGAACAGACTGCAGATTCCGGAAGAGGAACTTGGTATTCTCGTTGACGGAGGACGAAGTGACGACGATGACGAAGACGATGAGGACCGAGGGAATCTCGTCCTGATGGCTCCGACTCCTTTGGGAGACATCAGCGAAAAGTCGGAGGAGGACGAGGATGAGGAAGATAGCCGGTTTGAACGGCAGTGCCGAGAAAAGGCAAGGGAGACGACACAAGGCGACTCTCCAAAGTCACATCCTGACTCCAGCGCCGCAGGAGTAGCAAGCGACGACACAGGGTGTCACTCAGGTGATTGCAAGTGGCAACACAAATTAAACAACAGTCGAATGCATATCAATTTTTTCCCAGATTCGCTCAATGCCTCTCCGTCTTCTCCCCCCTCCGGAAACATCGCGCCAAAAGCGTGCTCCAAGATGAAGCTGTCTCTCCGCGCGACCAAGAGTGACGACACTGGATGCCACACCAATCAGGACGATGATGACGATGACGACGACGACGATGACGGCAAGCATGTTGATCCTAAAGCGAAAACGGCCAATTTCGGGGGAGGAAAAGTGAACGAGGGTTACGACGTGTCTTCGGACGAGGATGACTTCGAACAGGATATAAACGGGTAATTTTTTGTATAGAAAATAAATTTCTTGTTTGTGCAAGTGAAGATTTTACATCTGGAAAAAATTTAGAGAAAATTTATACGACGTTCCCGCGCGGATACCGAGACCTGTGAAACACGGCAAGGAGGAAGACAACACGACGGAGGTGCAGCTTGTCTCCACAGGCCTGCAGGAGGAACTCTACGAAGAAATTTGCCAAAGGTTGTACAAGTAAAAAAAGTCATCAAAAAATATTTTATATTATTTTATAAAATATGCAGGCTCGGTTCCGACGACAGGCTGGGGGAGCAGTCCTCCTCCACGCAGGGAGGTCCTCCTCCCGCAAGCGACAGCCGCCGCGGCAGCCTCAGCCGCAACCGAAAGCTGACCCCAGCGCTCTTCTACTCCACCCCAGGCCCACAGCCGCTGTCCTCACCTTCGCCGGCCACCAACACCCTGAGCGCGGAGCTCCACTGCGAGGAAGGGGTGCACAGGAGCTGCTTCTACACCAGGATCGTCCCCGTGGAGAACGGAGGGGAGGCGGAGGGGGAAGGTGGAGGGGACGAGAAATTCTGATCGATCGAGACCGAAACAAAGAAAGAGATCGCACTCTCGCAGTGGGTATAAATAAATGTATTTTCCTCTCGATCGGATATTCGTCAGCTCAGCGCCGCGCTTCCGTCGTCGACATCCCCCGATCTGACGCCGCCCCTGAAGGACGAGGAGGAGGCGAACACCCTCCAAACGTCCAACCTCCTCTGAATAGATTTCCAGAAGCCGATCCTGGGCGGGGAGGGATTATCCTCTTCTTCCTCCTTGATGTCTACTCGTTTACTCTTCCCCTCTCCTTGAGCGGACACCGACGTCGCCATCACCTCTCCCCTCTGCACCCTCTCGTGCTCCTGGTCGGCTCTCCTCGAAGACGACGCCTCGCCCGTGAACTGCTCGTACCCGAAAGAGGGCCGGCCCACCGCGGCCCTGTCCAGCTGCGGGGAGGACGACAGGGACCAGCCAGCTGCCAGTGTGGGACCGGGAGCATTTGCTGTCGCTGGATGCTGCTGCTGCTGTTGCTGTGTTGAGTAGTTCGGCAGCGGACCCAGCTCAGACTCTTCTAGGACAATGTGACTCCAACGGTCGCAGAAAGGGGCGCCCAGAATTCCCCCACCGCCGTTGCTGCTAGTGCTTGGGTTAACGTGAGTGCTGCTGTTGGCGTTGGCGAGCCCGCCTCCGCAACTACTGGAGCAACTGTTGTTGCCGCAGGGCACCCGACCGGCTTCATCTAGATCAAACTCTGACAAATTTCTGCAAAGAAGAAAAAAGTGGGATACTTGGAATGTTTTCAGGAACAACAAACGCAGTACTTACAAAGATGAATTATCGTCGAAAGCGAAGGCCGGATATAGCTCAACACAGCTGACCCTGGATCCCTGTCTGGATCCTGCTAGGCTGTAATGGGAGAAGGTGTTCTCCTGATGGCGCTGGTGTAGGCGCTCCTGCTGGTGCTGCAGGTAGCGAGCCGGGCAGAAGCGAAGGGACAGGCAAGAGCCCATGTTGTTCCCTACGTCTCGAGCGCACTTAAATGAGTGATACTGAACTCATGAATAAAGAAACAAATGAATGTAGATTGTAGAAAACTTTTTCCTGCTGCTATCCTCTCATGGCTGAAAGCAAAACTATCGGTCTTTGTTCCGGCACTAAGATCTAGTCTTTTCCTAGTCTCCTGAAGTTCTCGTCTTCGTGTCTGTCTTCGCCGTTACCAAGTCGTAGTTTACTCGAGCTCGTCGTAGTAAACGTGCACCCGCCCTCTTTCGTCACGAACAGCTCCCGTGCAGCAGAAGTTCAACACTGATGCGCACACGTACCTACGAAAGTACCCCGCAGGACTATCTACTGCCAGAGCTTTCTACCATTGCTTCTTTTTTCTTCTTCTCGATTTTCCTCCTTTCGAGCGTTTGAATCGCGCACTGGCAAAGGATATCCCCCTCCCCCCTCTTCCCTAAGAACGGAAAGGAAACGCAGAAAGTTTTCCCCCTTCCCCACCGGACAAAGACTAGTAAAAGTAGCGATGTATGTAAAGATCGGAATGAAACAGGTTTTATTGTTACTTGTATTGACACTTTGTATCCTGGCTCCTAAGAAGTACGTGAAGAAGTTTCGTCTTCAGAAGGCGTGCTTCTTTATGTGCTTTCCCATCTTGTGGGCATTCATCATCTCCCCCTTCTTCCTTTCTGGTCCACAGATAGCTGCCAGCTTCTTGTCAACAAAGATCTTGTTCTTGTTGACTGGGTTCTGCAGGTTGTGCTTGTGGATGTAGGCCCACATCTTTTTGATGATCTGAGCCCGGGTGCCTTTTCGGATGCCGACAACTTCGTAGAGGGCCTGATCACAGTTGAGCTGAGCATTCCTCCCTCTACCTTTCTTCCCACCTCCCCCTGCAGCTGCTCCCTTCTTGGTCTTTGCGGTGGCGGTCTTCCTGGTAGACTTCCTTCTCTTGGTCTTCCTGGCTGTCTTCCTTTTGGCCATTTCGGGTTCCGGTTCAGGAGAGGTGTTGTGCAGTATCAATCGAATTTGAGTCATTAATAAACATTAAATTTTCCACAAAAAATATAGGCAAAAACCTGATTTTATTTGAATTTATATGTAACATACCCACCTTTTTATTTTTTTATTCGAAATCACTTTAAGACATTTAAAAAACAAATGACACAACTTACTGAACAAGATTTATCAGCGAGGCATCCAATAAGGAAGGGAAAAAATATATGGAGTCGTGAAAATAGTTTAGTAGGGTGTCTTCGGTGCTGCATGGGTTCAACACTCCTTTCCCCCCTTCCCTTTCTTGGCAAATGCCACCGAAAAGGGGGAGCGGGGGCGGGAAAGCGGAGCTGGGTAGTTACGTCTTGGGATGGGGACACAGCCCCCCTTTTCTTTTCGTTTGTCCAGTGAGCGGGCTGACAACGTTCAACTTCAACATCAGGCGCAGGCGCGCAGCGCAGTCCTCCTCATATTTGAAAGCAGGGAGAAGAAGGAAGCATACATATATACTGTACAGTGCTGTATGATGGAAGAAAACTTTTGGGCACCAGTCGCCGACTGTTGCAGAAAAGTATAGCTTGCCCCACTTGATATATTCTTTTGCATAAGCCAGAAATCTTGGCCCGGAACATTGATATTGCGGTAGTCCTCCGTCTCCAAGGGCGAAATATAATTTCTCTTCCTCTCTGTTGACGATGCCAACATTAGGTTCCAATACACACAGAAATATTTGGAAATGCAGTGTCATTTTAGAATCTTCCTTTTACTGTAAGTAAAAGCTTTCGTTCTTTAAGTTGGAAACGAGGCGCTATTTCCACCCAGACGAGACAAGGAGGGGACGGCGATGATGAAGGCTGCCACCCTTGTCGGGAGGGGGAGAAGAAGGCGGGAATGACCTGGCCTACAAATTCAAGCACCTTCTGCCTTTCCTCCTGTGTGGCTGGCGACTGTCCAAAAGCGCCTTGTCTTGTCTGCACCCAGGACCTTACACAAGAAAGAAAAGCCGCTATTCATAAAGGAATGTTCGCACCGCACCGAGTGAGGCATGCAGTTTAAAATACGGACAGAGCATCGATCCCCGCAAAGAAGATGCCTTTTCTTTATTTCCTTCTACATAGTACATACGGTAAAAATATATCAGCCCCGAGATGGGAATAAGATATCACATTTTTGGATAATACAGCGACCTGGACGCCACATCCCAGGCGGTTGGCCGGCAACGTGAAACATGTACAATTACAAGCAGTAGCTTCTTCTCATTTGTGCAACCCACAGAGATATCCCGCAAACCTTTGATTTGCCTTCAAAAACTGTCCCATATTGCGCCACACAACCATACCTGGAAATGGGGGGGTATTTTCTTACAGGGGTTCATGTAAGGGTGAAATATATCCTCCCCCATTTCCAGGTATGCCTACAACAAGCCCCGATTTCTCCCATGTCAAAAGTATTTTACGTTGTTCGATTAGTTATCGTTCTGAATCTGATAAAACCTGGAGATGTTTTTATTGTTCAAGTATGATACAAATTGTCGATAATCAAAGATATAATTGAATTTTGAAATTTTCACAATAATCAAGAATTTTAAAGATCAATGCAGGTTTTTAAATATGTGAAGAACTGCATTTTTTACATATAAATCAGTTTATGATACAAGTGATAATTGAAAAACATTGTACAGTACTATAGTTATTTTACCAAAAAAGTTTGAAATATGTTGAATCAAAGTTGAAATTTTATCGTACAAACAATTATGTTTGCTCACAACATAGCTTCTCAGCATGGAATGGAAACATCACCTACCACAATATCACGTAGCTTTTTTTTTCGAGTCTGCACAAGCGCTCGCCAGAATGAAATGCAGTTTTGGCGGAGGCGGAAATAGCACAATTTGCACTATCTGCCGCAGCAACACCACCTCTTTCAGTGGTGATGCCCCATGGTTAGCACCAGGGGCGTCAAAGCTCCAAGCACCAGTAGGAATAGGTCGCACTTTGAGAAGTGCCCTCCGTGGCCACCGTGGCCGCCTCCTCCTCCGGTCTTGCTGACCACCTCGGGCAGCACGTGCACAGTCGCCACGTAAAGGAAGGTCCCTGCGCTGAACAGCATGGCGATGCCAGTCGCGTGGAGGGTGTCCATCTGTGCAAGAATGGAATATTCAAATTAACAAGAACCAAACCCTATTTTGTGGCAAATTTTTGAAAAGGTGAAAAAATAGGACAATTTATTTATTTTTACCTTGGCCCCTCCCCCTCCTTGCAGGGTCACGAAGGTGAACATCGCCAGGGCTGGAGCGCTTAGGGAAAATATGAGGAGATGCCTCTTGACTCGCGGCCGCTCCAGCCCCTCGTGCAGCAGGAAGGTGGATAATCCGAATGCTGCCGGGGCCTTGTGAAGCATGATGGCAAGAAACACGATGATCTCCACGTCCGTCTGGTGGGTGGTGGCAGCCGCGCCCAAGGCGATGCCGTCAGCAGCGGCGTGAACGACCAAGCCTGGACGAAAGAAAGAAGCCGTGAATGATGAAGGAAGGGTACGGCGAAGAATTTGTCATACCCAGAGTGGCAGTCCAGCTGACGTTTCCCCTGCCCCTCCCGGATAGGTTCAGGCTCATGGTGGACGAAGCGGGGCTGGCGGAAGTGGACGATTCCAGGTCGGACTTGGACGGGCTGCAAACGGCATCAAAACATTGTAAGAACAGAAGTAACGACTTTTAAAAGAATCGCACCTGGAAGAGGCCAACTGGTCGATGAGCATCATGAAGAGGAACCCCAGCACGAGCGAGACGCCGATGGCCATATCCAGTCCCTCCATGTCTCCCCCTCCGTGTGCGTGTACACCTTCCCCGTGTTGGTGGTGACCGTAGCCGCGTTGGTGTCCTCCAGGTGAAGAGACTCCCTCGTCTCCTCCCCCTGCGTCGCCCCCCTCCGCGGTGGTGGAGGCGGCGGGGACCGAGGCCATGGCTGAGGCCGCCGTCTGCGTGTACGACTTTAGCAGCGTCTGCACCCCCTCCGGTATGATGATGGCCAGCGCCGTCCCCACCAGCAGCCCCGCGCCCAGCACCGACACCCTCTGCAGCTTCTCCTCGCTCATGGAGAAGAGCAGTGGGGCGGACCCGGAGAAGTACGAGCCGAAGAACATCACCTGTGGGGGAAAGGAAATTAAATTACGTGGTGGAGGGGAGGACGGATTTCCTCCTATCATCCACTAGAAGAAACGCGATTAGGTGAGGTGCACCGGTACCGTTAAGGTGACTTGCTCTCTTGCAAAGGTAGAAAAGGGGGGAAATGTTTGGAAGTCATCAACGTGGAGAGATAACAACGGCAAAGTGAAACTTTCACTATAAATGAAAAATACTGTCCGGAGCATTGGCAGTTCAATGGTAGGTAAGACATGGTACGGACATTAAATATCATGGGACTTCAAAGATTGGTGTATTGCCATACTTACCAGGCAAAGGGCAAAGAGCTGGAAACCCGAGGAAGACATGTTTGTTGGCTGCGTTGAGATGAGAGGTCGAGCTATTCACGAAGTGATGGGGACCCTCCACAGAGAGATGTCCTGTGATGGCTTGCCGAATACTTTATGATGTGCAATAGCTCTATGTATAGGTATCGATCACCGCACTGGCAGTCTCTGCGATTTGCACCCTTTTTCCATGACAACACAGTCCATGCTGTGGATTAGCAAAGGATGCAAAACCTGCTCTCCAGGGCCTTTTTTGGCCTTAAATCCGGAGCGGATCGCCGACGAGGCCGATCTTCCTTGGCATTGTTTGATGACGACTGCAAGACAAAGTTGCCAGGTGCAACTGCACAAAGAATAGTTACCAATAACATGCTTTATTAAAATGCTTTTGAAGAAAAAATAGAAAAACTGCATTTTCAGCAATATCATTGAAATTGACCCAAAAATTATTTCTCTCTGTTACGACAAATCCCTCTTTTGCTTTTATCTTGGCAACTCTGTTTTTCGGTCCTTTCTCTTCCCGCAGCGGCGCCCGCAGACACACAGCTGGAAAAAAGCGAGGGAGCTGTTTTGGAAAGTGCAGAGGAGGCGGACCTTTAAAGCGCAGGTGACGGCGAAGCACGCTTCCTCGATTTGATGGGAAGGACTGAGAGACGGACGATTTTATTCGTTCTTTCCGACACACCTACAGTATAATAACCATAACATCCCACAACTGCAACTGCGAGTGAGTCGAGCTAATACATAAAATGTGTTGAGGGAGGAGGAAAAGTGACACGACACCAGCTACATTTCATTTCAGCTTGGGTGAACGGCAAGTGGCCTCAGCGGAATTCCGCAGAATAAATTAAAGCAAATAATGTTTTACACCTTTTCCATTCACTACAGTAGAACGGAAACGTTTTTTCTTTTTGGGAGACGAGACGATATTGATTTCGTGCTTTTTCAAAAATGAACAGAGAGAATTTAATCTACGCGATGCCTCTCAACGAAGAAGCAAGTACAGGAATACTGGTTGCATCAACAGCTACAGCAGCAGCAGCTACAGCTACAGCAGCAACAGCAACGACAGCAACAGCTACAACCACAGCAACAGCTATAGCAGAAACTACAGCTGAAGCTACAGCAGCAACAACAACAACCAGAGCAGCAGCAGCAGCAGCAGCAGCAGCAGCAGCAGCAGGTACTGCAACAGCAGCAAGACCTAAAGATGAAGCAACATCAGTAGCAATTGGAGCTGCTGCAGCAACATCATTTGGAGCTGCTACAGTAACAACAGAAGCAAAAGTTGCGGTGACAACAGGAGCAGTAGCAGTAGCAACAGCTGCTGGAGAGGAAGGCTTCAGCTATGCAGACGGGTTCCTGAACATGCAGACCAAGCTGGCGGAGGAGCTGGAGAAGATAAATGTGGGAGGAAAAGTCAGGTAAATTGACGTTATTTGTTGTCGGCAACTACGATACAGACTGTTTCACCACCTTTCTTTTATTTTCAGCTACGTTTACAACCCGTTGTCCTACGCCCGCTCCCCGTACCTCGCCTTCCTTCGCCGCCACCTTTCCTCTTCGTCCGACGTCGGCCGCCCCGTCCTCTTCCTTGGCATGAACCCCGGCCCTTGGGGGATGATGCAGACCGGGGTGCCATTCGGGGAGGTCGCATCGGTCATCAGCTTCGTAAGGCTGGACCCGACAGAGCTGCACGTCGGATCTCCAGGTGCGTTAGATTAGACATAAGTTTTCTGAATATTTTTTAAAAAATCCCTTCTAGCTCGTTGCCACCCTGCCCGCCCTGTAGACGGCTTCCGCTGCAAGCGTCGCGAGGTGAGCGGGGAGCGCCTGTGGGGGATGGTGGCCGAGGTGACGGGAGGGGACGCGGAAAAGTTCTTCTCCTCCTGCTTCGTGCACAACCACTGCCCGCTGGGATACCTGGTGAGGGTCCTGTTGCTGTTGTGATTCGAATGCCTCACTTGTGCTAGTGATGCTGCCATTAATTTCTCTCCGTGTTGAATCCTTTAAGTGTTTCCATTGCGCATGATTTCTAAAGCAAATTGTCTTCTCAGGGCGCTAGCGGCAAGAACGTGACCCCCGTGGACTTCCCCAAGGGCGCCGCCAAGGATCAGGTGCTTCGCCTGTGCGACGATGCCCTGGTGGAGGCTATAAGGTACTTGAAGACAAAGGTTGTGGTGGGCATCGGTCGATACGCGGTGCAGAGGGCGGAGCGGGCGATGGAGGAGGCGGGCGTGGAGGGGGTGAGGGTGGTCTTCATGAACCACCCCAGTCCGGCCTCCGCCTCCGCTAACAAGGGGGGAGGGTGGAAGAAGATGGCGGTCGGGCAGCTCAAAGAAGCGGGGGTGCTCGACATCATACAGCAGGGGAAAGGGAAAAAGCAGGAGCAGCAGCAGCAGCAACATCAGGAACAACAAAAGCCTGCAACACAAGAAAGTGGAGAAGAATTTCCAGCACTTCACAACATCAATAGGGAGCAGCAACAAAACGTGCAGCAACACCAGCTTCAACCTACTCTCTCGGAGGAACTTTGCACCATTTGGCACAATTCGCTTCCGGTTCCCACCTCAAAGCAATGATTATGTCGATCTATTGCTCAATATTATGCGTCTGTGATATGTCGCGTGTCTTAATTGATGTTCTTTCAACTATTATTTTTCTCACAACCAACAAGACTAAAATAACTTCTCGCGAATCTGTATTGAACGCTCAGGGCTAAAGGCGATTATTTGCTGTCCTTCTCCTCTTTTGCAAATCCTTTGGGGTTCTTCACCTGCCAATTCCAGGTGTCTCGACCTATAAAAAAATCGAATCTGAAATTGCCGCAAAATCAAAACAGAAAGACAACTTACACATGTCGATCATCCCCAGCTTTGCCTTCCACCCTAGCTCCTCCTCCGCCCGCTTGCATGATGCGTAGGAGGAGGCCACGTCCCCCAGCCGCGGAGGGCAGATCTCGTAGGGGACCGGGCGGCCGGAGGCCTCCTCGAACGCCCGGACCACCTCCAGCACGGAGTGGCCGCCGCCAGTCCCCTTAAAATTTCAAAAAGAGTTATCTCCCACAATTTTTTTTGGAAGGCAATTGTACGTGCCAGGTTGAAAATGTGCGTCCCCAGGCACTCCGGGCGCAGGATGTACTTTGCGGCAGCGACGTGCCCCTCGGCCACATCGACGATGTGGATGTAGTCCCTGACGCCGGTGCCGTCAGGGGTGGAGTAGGTGTCGCCGAAGACGCTCAGCTTGGCGCGGCGGCCGACGGCGACCTGAAATATGTAGAGCAAACTTGATGGATTGGTCTCCATGAAAAAAATCCTTTGATTTTTTTTACTTGGGAGATGAACGGCATGAGGTTATTGGGGACTCCCTGCGGATCCTCGCCAATCTCCCCGGATGGGTGGGCGCCCACTGGGTTGAAGTATCTCAGCAGCAGGCAGCTCCAGTCCTACAAAAAAATGAAAGTATAAACCTTACCGTCTAAATGATTTTAAATTCAAGCTCACCTTGTTGGCAGTGCAGACATCCTTCATGATCTCCTCCATGAAAAACTTTGTCTTCCCATATGGGTTGGTGCATCGTCCAGTAGGGTGCTCCTCATCCAGGGGAAGGTACTCTGGGTCGCCGTAGACAGTGGCAGAGGAGGAGAAGACAATCTTCTTGACGCCGCACTCCATCATCACCTCTAGCAGGTTGGAGCTCCCGGACACATTGTTGCCGTAGTATCTCAACGGCTGGGCACAGGACTCACCAACAGCTTTCAGCGCGGCAAAGTGCATGACACAGTCTATCTGGTGCTGTAATTGAGTGCAAAAAATATTGAAAACCTTCAGAAGGGAAATGGGAGAATGGAGGCTAACCTTCGACATCACAGCTTTCAATGCTTCTTTGTTGAGGAGATCCACCTCGTAGAAAGTGAGCGTTTTGCTCGTAAGCTTCTGGACCCTGGACAAGCTCTCCGGCATTTGGTCGCCTGCAAAACAAGAATTAATTTTTTAACGAAATTTACATACGGTCGACAAAATCTAATCATTTTTACCTCGAATGCTGTTGACGAAGTTGTCCACTGCGACGACATCGAAGTCGCACTTGAGCAACTCTACTATGCAATGAGAGGCCACGTACCCGCCGCCACCAGTGACGAAGACTGTCTTCTTGGCCATGGTGGCGATCTGTTGGGAGGAAATGGAAATAAAAATCGAGCAATTGAACTCTTCCATAAATTAGTTTTCCTCCTCGGCACCTACCTTCCTTGCTGCTGAGGTGCGGGGAAATTCGAGAAAGCCTTTTTTGCGGATCACCGCACTTCCTTCGATCTCCCCCTCCTTTTTAGCGGAGGAATATCGGCAGCCACATGTGTGTGTTGGATTTTCTTTTTATTGGAAGAGGATTTGCTTAAACCCGAGAGCAAATACCCAACTACACAAATGTCCTGCAGACCGACCTATACCCGGGACAGCTATCCGTGAATATGAAGGACGCCGTCGACTACGTGTTCTCCTCCTTCCCCAGCTGATGATGATATGTGCACAAGGTCCTGGATGAAGTGAAAGCCTCCTCCATTTCTGTGGAGTGACGCCGACGACGCACAAGGACTGCTCCAGGAAGGAAAGCATGCGCAGACTGGGCCTGTCTCGCTGCCCCTGGCCCCTCTACCCTCCTTTCTATTTTATCCCACAGAGCTCTCTTTTTTAGAGGCGGCCCTCCCTTTCCTTTCTTTGCCGGGAAAGGAATCGAAAGCCGGCAGACCCAACATAAGTCATAACAGAGAGCATAAGTTCATACTATAGTTCTTTTATTCATTTTTTAACCATGATTAGAAATTCTGGACAAGTAAAAAATACTTTGGAATTTTCGATGCTGTTTGGCACTTATTTCGCCCGGAATTTTTTGAACAGCGGGTGCTTCTCGGTCTTCCGCCTGGTGTCCAAGTAGACGTTGTCGTCCGCGCCTGACATAGAGCCCATGTGGCCGGCCTTCCTCTTCACCGCTATTAAAGAAAGAAAGAAAAATAATATACAAATATCTCCATCGTCAAAACTTTACGCTCCGTACCTCCACCTCCAGGAGCGCCTCCAGCCAGGAACCTGTCTTCCTCGTCCACGTCTGCGTCTGAAGCCGCCAGCACTTGCTGCAAGAGCAGGACCTGCTCGTCCCTCGTCTTGTAGTGCAGCGCAGGGTCCTCCTCCATTCCGGGCAGCCGCGTCACCACCTTGTAGGCGTAACCCTGGTTGACCAGGAAGCGCTGCCGCTTGCGAGAGAAGCTCATCTCGCTCGTGTCCTGACTGACCAGAGTGTAGAAGAAGGCGTTGAACTCCTCTGCCAGCGCGCCCTTCTTGGCGCGGAGGATCCTGCCCAGCCGCTGCGCCTCCTGCCGCCGAGAGCCGCCGTGGGAGGAGATCTGGATGAGAACGTTGGCCTCCGGCAGGTCGAAGGAGGTGTCGGCCACCTTGCTCACGAAAATGGTGTTGACCTTGGGGTTGAACTTGAAGTTCTGCAGGATCTGGATCCTCTCGTTCTGCGAGGTGGGCCCGTAGATGAAGGGCTTGTTGAGCTTCTTGGCGTAGTGCTTGAGGGCAAACACGTTGTCGGAGAAGACGATGATCTTATCGTTCCTCCGCTCGTGGTAGTCGATTAGGAACTGGGCTGCCCTGAACTTGTGCGGGTTCATGACGCACAGGAGCATCTTCCTCATGGAGGCAATGGTGAGGTACTCGCGGTAGAACTCTGGCGACATCTCACACCACACCTCTGCGCACTGCACGCGGGCGATGAATCCGGCCTGCTGCAACTCCAGCCAGTTGGCCTCGTACAGCTTGGGCCCGATCAAGAAGTTAAGGTCGGCGATCTTGTCGTCCTCCCTCACCAGAGTGGCGGTCAGCCCCAGCTTGCAGTGAGCCTGCACCTGGGTGAGAACGCGACGGAACATCTTGGCTGGGATGGTGTGCACCTCGTCCAGCACCATGATGCCCCACTCCTGCTCCTGGATCCATTTCATTGTCTGCTCAGCCTCCCAGGACCGGCGCTGAGTGTGCGTGATCATGTTGAAGGTGGTGATGAGTATGCTGCAGCCCATGGGCTTGTCCTTGGCGTCGGAGGTGAAGCGGCAGATCATGGAGTCGTCCGCTGTAGACCACATCTTGAACTGCTGCTTCCACTGTTCCACTGAGACGCCAGAGTTGCATAGGACCATGGCCTTCTTTCTGACCGTGCAACAGGCTGTGACCCCGACCAAAGACTTTCCTGCTCCGCAAGGAAGAACGATGACTCCCGAACGAGCTCGGCCATTGCCAAACATCTTTCGGAGGGACTTCTCCTGATAGGGTCGGAGGACAGCCATGGGCTTGAGGTCGATGTTGATGTCTGGATTGATTGAGTCGTTTCGGAAGTCGTACTCGGCCAGCAACGGGAAGTCCAGCTCCATGGTCCTCTTCTGTAACACCTCCAGCTTCTCCTGGTCGACCTCGAAGGAGACAGTCATTTTGGCCTTGCCGCCGCCGGCCCCGTCCTGGTCGTCGTCGTCGTCCTCGCCGTCCAGCTTTTGGTAGAAGTCGGCAATGTCATCAGGGACCGCTTCCGTTGCTGCTCCTCCGTCGGAAGCGGTGGAGGTGCCCGCCTTCTCGCCCTCGGCCGCCGTCTTGGACGGCTCTCCCTTGTCTGAGGTTGACGTGAACTGCGGGGCTGGCAGCTTGGTCTGCTCCTCGCTTATCAGACCTTCTGTGTTGGCATCACCTTCTCCCGCTTTTCTCAAACGGCACTCTTGAATCACGGGGTCTTTGAGGAGCTTTTGGAGACAGTCGGGGTAGGACGACTCCACGAAGTATTTGTTGTGCTTCAGCACCAGTTTCACCTTTCCATACGAGAGGGTACAGAGCTCTATGTACTTGATAATGCCCTCGGGGATGGAGGACTTTGACAGCCTGGAGAGGTACTCGATGATGTCCTTGGTCTGGAGGCCCACGCTCACGGCAGCGTACAGGGAATACTGCAAAAAGAAAACCAGAAAATACATCGCCAATACGGCAAAGAAATGTTGACTGTAAAAGTGTCTCACCGAGGTGAGCTTGTACTCGTGTATGAATTCGGGCCTGCACACTGGCTCTGAGATGGCGATGAGGAAGTCGTGGGCGTGGCGGTAAACGGGGGAGAAGGTCTCCAAGAAGATGTGCCCGTTGGGGGCCACCCACAACGGGCGGCAGTCGTGGTCGGCGCGGAGGTGCATCTGGGAGCGGTAGTCCTTGGCGCCGAACTCGTCCTCCGGCGCCTCGCCTGCACCATCAGCACCAGCCTCCGCGTCCTGGGCGGCGGCGCTGGGCACCCAGTCGGCCTCCGTGCCCATGGCGTCGTCGTCCGGGGGCACGTAAAGCTCCTCCTCGTTGCCCCCCTCATTGTGGTTGGAGGCGGCGGAGCGGCGACC
>JAAUYB010088900.1_pt1 | contig 17087 bp, 19 predicted proteins | sample 7278071 | NCBI WGS metagenome assembly JAAUYB01 (sample SAMN14350121, study PRJNA611818) | marine sediment metagenome | isolation source: surface marine sediment (1.8m) | place: French Polynesia: Moorea | collected 2018-08
CGTTACTGTGAAGTGAGCGGGGGAGCAGGGAGCAAAGGGAGCAGGGAGAGGGATTACAGCTTATTTACATTTCTTAAGACACTTCATTTTATTTATGTCCGACTACTTATTTATGTATTTCGTTATGATAATAAATACAAAACAATTTCCATTCAAGCTGGAGCATCTGAAAGTATCGCTGTTATCATTAATGCTGATGTAAAATGGGAGTTTGTCTAATGTATAATTTAAAAGAAATGACTGTTACTGAATTAAAAGAATTTATGGCTGAAAACAGAAATGATGACCAAAAATTTAGTGAAGCTTTAGGAGAGTTATTAAGTAGAAATCCTAATCGTAAAAAATATACTGCTAATCAATCTTTTGAGGAGGTTAGAAAAATTATTCAGGAAAAGATTAAGGAATCTCAGAATTAGTTTTGTCGGGTGGGTAAAGTTTTTTAGGTTATAGGTAATTTAACAAGGTCTCTATTTTGCCCACCCTACGGTTTTTATAGATTAGGAATTAAGAGATAAAAAAGATAAAGGATTACTCATATTTTCAGCAAAACCAAGAATTGCTTGATCTCGATGTTCATATAATAAATTGCCTTGTTGATCAAACAAAAATGTTGCTCCTCGTTGGGTTAAATAAGCAGCATTGGGAACATAAGTTTTCCAGTTACTTAAGACTTCGGTCATATTCCGTAATCTTAAGGTTGCTAACTCAAAAGGCCGCTGGAATTCTTTGCCTCCTGCTAGGTTAAAAAATGAACCTTTTAGGGGTGGTAAAAGATTCGTGTCAACCACCTCTTCATTGTCAATTAGTTGAGGTGCTTTTTTATCCCCTGTATATCCTCTTAATACTTCTTTTAAGGTTCCTTTGCTGCCAATACCTGCACACATTAACATTAAATTTACCCAAGCATTTTGACTATCATTTAATCCAGGAATATTCCAAGATAACCCTTCATACAAGTCTAATTTTTTGTGAATAATTCCATCAGGATCAACGAATAAGTTTTCTTGAGGAAAATTAGTATAGTCGCAAAATTTTAATCCTGATTCGCGATCGCCGATACCAATGGCTTTTACTGTTATATTATTAGCCATAATTTTTGAGGATTGTTTGTTTAACCACCAAGCATATTCTAGAGTGTCAAAATCCCCTAATTGTGACCAAAGAATGATTAACAAACGAGAATAGGATTGACAATTGGTTAAAACAGGAACAAGGTTATTGTCACTAACTCCTAAAACCTTGGTTTCTTGGAAAAAATCAAAAATTTTTGTCATTTTTTTATTAAGATAATATTTCTTGTGTTTAAAAAGTTTTATTAGTCGTTATTATAGCTATTTATACCCCAAGAGTAAAGCTAATGATTATTATTGTTGACAATTACGACTTCCCTCGGTTGATAAGATATTGTACTCTAAAATAAGAATGCTCATTAATCTAAAGGTTTTATGGAACACCAACACCCCAAAAAAGATCATGAATCTTTCGGAATTATTGGATGGAGAGAATGGTTAGACTTACCCGAATTAGGCATTAAAGAAATTAAAGCTAAAATAGATACAGGAGCAAGATCATCGGCCTTACACGCTTTTCATATCAAAGAGGTGGAAAAAGAGGGTCAAAAAATGATCCATTTTCAAGTCCATCCCTATCAAAAAGATAAAGAAACTACGGTTGATTGTGAAGCGAAATTATTAGAATGGCGCAACGTTAAAGACTCAGGCGGCCATAAACAATATCGGCCCGTTATCTTAACCCCTGTAGAAATAGGCAGACAAGTCTGGAATATTGAATTAACCCTAACCAATAGGGATGTTATGGGGTTTCGGATGTTGTTAGGAAGGGAAGCAGTTCGTAATCGCTTTTTAGTCCATCCAGGAGACTCTTTTTTGTTGTCTGAGTCAAAACACAAAAAACAGAAAAAAAAGGCTCATTCTTAAGGAATTAAACGTAAAATTAATCCAAATTTTTTCACTGAGTATCATAAAATTATGTCACCATAAACTAAAGTGATAGTGATAACCAAAAAACCTAATCAATGTTAGCCAAAAGAATCTTACCCTGTTTAGATGTTAATGCAGGCCGTGTGGTCAAAGGAGTCAATTTTGTTGATCTGCAAGATGCCGGTGATCCGGTGGAACTGGCCAAGGTGTACAATGATGCGGGGGCTGATGAGTTAGTCTTTTTAGACATTACAGCCACCCATGAACAACGGGATACCATTATTGATGTGGTTTACCGCACGGCTGAGGTAGTTTTTATCCCCTTGACGGTGGGGGGTGGAATCTCAACCTTGGAACAGATTAAACTTTTGTTAAGGGCAGGGGCAGATAAAGTGAGTGTCAACTCATCTGCAGTGAGAGATCCTGGCTTTATTAGTCAGGCCAGCGATCGGTTTGGAAAACAGTGCATTGTGGTGGCAATTGACGCAAAAAGCCGTAATGACCCCAATAACCGCGGTTGGGATGTATATGTTCGAGGAGGAAGGGAAAATACGGGGTTAGACGCGGTAAAATGGGCTTTAGAAATGGAAAAAAGAGGGGCGGGGGAACTGTTAGTTACCAGTATGGACGCAGATGGAACCCAGGCGGGTTATGATTTAGAATTAACCCGTACCATTGCTGAACAAGTGGAAATCCCAGTGATTGCTTCAGGTGGTGCTGGTAATTGCGAGCATATTTATGAAGCATTGACTGAGGGTAAGGCAGAAGCTGCTTTGTTGGCATCTTTGCTCCATTATGGTCAATTAACCATTGCTGAAGTAAAAAATCACCTCCGCGATCGCCAAATTCCTGTCCGCAGTAACAAGGATGACACCTTGAGAAAAGCTTAATTTTCAGCTCGGTTGATGGTTAGCTAAGAATTGTGTATTAGAATAGAAAGAAAAGTTAACATTTTTTAAAATATGTTGATACCTATTCTAATATTCGACGTTGCCTTAGTTGCTTGGTCTTTGCACTTGATGCAGGAGGCCATTGAACACCAAGAGTTTTCCCTGATGTTGGCGGGAACTTTAGTCGCCCTGGCGGCTGCTGCGATGCTAGTGGTCTATTTCCTCATGGGTCATTGCCTAACCTACTTGACAAATGTTTCATAATATGATATACAGTCTTTATAATAAAAAAGCGTTTAAAAATTTTTATCCTAATGTCGCAAGGGGTCTACCGTTATACGAATGTTAACGTGGGAGAACGTCACTAAAAAGACTCGGAGTCCACGCCTATCACAAGCATCCCGTATTGCTGCTACCTTCCGGTCCTGACAAAGTTTGGGCGTTGTAATCGCGTAGGTCCGAGTCATCTATCAGCATAACATAAAATTTGTCAGCCGTGATTACTCTTCATCGGTGTTCAGAATTTGGGGAACTCTGAAAAAGTCCCCTTCTGGGTTGGGGGCTTGTTCTAACAAAGCGGAACGGTCCCCATACAGTTCAAAAGTATCTCCACGGGTGATATTACTTAATTCTATGGCGCGGGTGGTAGGGGGAACATTTTCCGTATCTAATTCGCTTAGTTGTTCAAAATAGTCGAGAATGTCACTAAGTTGACCAGCAAATTGTTCTTCTTCGGTGGGGGTAATTTCTAAACGAGCTAAATGAGCGATCTTCTGGACTTGTTGGCGATCTAACATGAATAAAGGTTCCTGTAATCGAGTTTAGAAAAAGACATCCATTTCTGAGCGTCCCGTAATTTTCAGCCAATTTTGGGCTTCAATGTAGTTATTCGGTGCCAGACGGATGGCCTGTTTCCAGTATTCGGCTGCTTTATCAAAGAGGGCTTCGGCTTCGTTTTCATTGCCTTCGGACTTAGCTTTTTCCCCTTGATAATGGTAAATAACGGCAATATTATTCAACGCTGAGGGCATTTGCGGGTTTAAGTCCACCGCTTCTTGGTAATAGTTGAGAGCTTTTTCGTGTTCGCCGTTACTGGCGTGGATAATGCCAATATTATAAAGAATATAACTGCGGTCGTTGGCATCCTCTTCTAACTCAAGGGCTTCATAATAGTTATCTAAGGCTTCAGCGTATTCGCCGTCTGCTTGGGCTGACATCCCATCTCGATAATAAACAAAAGCTTCTTTAGCCTTTTTGTTAGCGGGCAGAATTTTGAGGATGATATCTGCCATCACAGTAAAGCTTTTATCGATAAAATTATCATTACGTTGGGTTCTAGGCATAGATTTGACGTTAAAGACAAAATAGTATCCTTATCCTATCAAAATTTTAGCAAACATCTGAACAGGAAAATTATCCCTTAACACCGCTTCCGATGTCTGTGGGAATAATATACCGGTAAAAAGACAAATAAAAGTACCACGGACAAAGGATTTCTGGTTGATCATTGAGGAGGGGGAGAGGAAGCTTAAATTTTCCGGACTCTTACCATAGCCTCATCGATGAAGTGGGAAGCAGCAGACTATGAAGCGATGTAACAAAGGCTCAAATCCTTTACCATTGCCCCTTGTGCCTTATTTATCGACATTTAAGAGAATAACATTTAACAACTTATTACGCTGTTTAAATGAAAGTAACTAAATAATGCAATTTATAGACAGTTAATAAATATTGTTGTAGCTATTATCAAGAAATTTATATTCATGTTACTTATGATTGCGTTTTTTGTTGTTTTTAATAGTAAAAAGTTTAGTTATTTATAGAAGGTTTACTAATAGCTTTACGTTGATTTATTGAAGAATTAAAATATAAAATAAATCAGCTATCTAAGGGGCTGAACTAAAAGGAAATGCTATAAGAAAAGGACAAGTATTGATGAATTATTCGTTCAAAAATAATGCTAAAACTTAAGCAAATTATTCCTGGGATGTTGGCATCCCTTAGCTTTGCTGTGATTGCTTCCGTTGAAGCTGCAACGGTAGTTAATCTTGATGACGACAATAATGTTGTCAGTATTGATGACCTTAAAATCTGTATTAGTAGTCCTGACATTTGTGAAAAAACACCAGAAGAACTCGAAGAAAATGAAACTCAAATTATTGACTCTTATAATGTTGTTTTTCCACCCGGTCGATTTGATCTAATTTTTGCCGATCCAACTCAGCCCGATTTTGTGGGTTCTTGCGATAACGGTTTATGTTTTTGGGGAAATCCAGTGCAGGCCGCTCTAGCTATCATGAGTATTAATCAAGCTATCAATGAGCTTGATCCCGTTCCCTTTGACGTGGTTGGAGACTTGGTTTTCCCCCCTTTTCCTGCCGAACCAACTATCAACAACTTCTATCGAGTTCCCCTCAATTATAATGAGAGCGATGGCTTAATTACCTCTCGTCAAGGGACCAATAATGATGGCGATCCTGAAAATCCCTGGGTTTTAGATACCCTCAGAACTAACCCAATCCTCGCCACCCCCTCCTATGCTGAGTTTCAATTTATTGGTAGAGAGGTTATCACGCCTCCTGCTGCCCCAGGGGTTCCGGAACCCTCAAGTTTAATGGGAATCTTTGTTATCAGTGGTTCTGTATTGATGACAATTAAAAAAAAGAATTGATCTTTCGATGGGGAATGGAGAGGGGAGAGCAGGGGAAGCAGAGGGAGACTAGGGGAGACAAAGGCCAGCTACCCCACACCCTATCACCCTGTCACTCCCTACACTCTTCTTTAACTGACATCTTGCACCAGTACAGAAAAACTCAACAATCAAACAAATGAAATCAATGAGCAAGCAGTTAGAGTCAAAATCAATCCCATTTCCCATTCCCCATTCCCTATTCCCTCTCTAAACTAGCTGATTTTATCGAAGGTGCAAGATATGAGTTCAACTTACTCGTTCATATTCTTATAGGTAGCCACTGCAGAGGGAGAAATACGATTGAGATAACGGAAGATCCAATATTTAAGAACTGTGTCTAAAATAACTGGAAACGTAGCAATGAAGAGGAAGTTAAATTCCTGGTTTTCTGGTAAGCCAAAATGACGAGCAATTCCTTCTAGAATTACCTCCCAACCATGGGGAGAGTGGAACCCCACAAACATATCAGTAAACAAAATAATCAAAAACGCTTTCGCTGGATCACTTAAACCGTATAAAATTTCATCCAAGAAAGACTTAAGCACTTCGATTTCCTTGCGACTACTCACAATGACAATCGCAAAAGCCATGACTGAAAATAAATCAGCAAAAACATTACCAATAGAGTCAATTCCTTGAGCGCGATAGGTTTTGGTTATTTCTTGTGCTTTTTGTCTGACTTTATCTTCAACCTCTTCCTCGGTTAAGGATTCTCTTAAACCAATTAATCCCTGGAATTTGAGGATTTCTTCATAATGACTTAATTCTCTAAAGGCTTCTTCTTCTAAATCTTTATTAATAAAAACAACTTGCTCATGATTTTGGAAATATTGATTAATAATCGGGGTTAATAAAAAAGTTTTTGTTAATTGGTGGGTTAACAAAGGGACAATAATTAACAATAAAATAAACTTAATAGATAAGGCTGTTCTTAACCGAGATTTTCGGTATTTATTAAGAACTTGTTCTTCACTATCTCCTGACTTTGGATCAATTTCTTGTTTAATTTTATTAAGTGTATTAATAAAAGAGCGAGGTAAAACCCCTGTTTTTTGAGAAGCAGATTCTAAACGACTATCATTATTGGGAGAGCGGGGATTTTTAGCAATTTTCTGAGAAGGTTGGCCAGACTTTTTGAGATTTTCTTGATTATTCAACAGTTCATCTTGTTTCTCGTTTAAAGAGGGTTTTGCCAAGACGAGAGAAGGACTATCAATCTCTTCTGTATATCTAGATTGATATTTAGCACTCACTTGATCAATAAACTCTAATTTCTCAAAAATAATAGCAGCCGTTGTGGCATTTTTTTGTAATTCTCGTTCAGTTTTGCTCTCTTGAGAAGATTCTTGTATATTGGAAATGTTTAGGAAGAGGCGACTGGTCTTAAACACACCTAATCCCATATTAATCTTTTGTAAATAGCCATTGACTTCTGTCTTAAAATAAGCGATAACACTATCACCATAGTCAGCATTTTCCCGTGATACTTTTTTGCCACCAAAATGATTATCTTCAATTTCCTTTATCTTTAAAGCTGCTTTATAAGCGTTATCTAAGGAGCGTTGGGGGGTAGCTGTTAACCAGTTAGAAGTCTTTTTAATCAAGGACTTAAATTTCATAATAACTTTGACTTACCTGCAACCAATAAAAAATAAAATCAACCAAGAACCCACAAGAAACCATTACCAAACAATTATCGAGGACTGTCCGTGAAGCGAACCTCTCTGTGGATTGAAGGAACCACCCGAACCGGAAAAACCACCACGTTGATTCAAGAATTTTGCTATTGGGTTGATGATAAACATCAAGACAAAACTGCCTCCTCTGTTGAATCTGTCACCCAAAATCTGGCCTCATCTGTGTTAGTTTTCTCAGCTAATGACGATAATCGTCGTGATTTAGCCGATCGCCTTTCTTTAGCTGTTAATGGCAGTTACCCCATTCACTGTAAAACCCCCATAGGATGGATGAGAGATGAAATCAAACTGTTTTGGCCTTTACTGTTCGAGGAACTTTCTTTGAAAGCCCAGTTTCCCCTACTGCTACGTCCCGAAACCGAACAATTTCTGGCAACTCAGTTATGGCGGTGCCATCGGACTGATGAAGGTAACTCTGACCTCGACCAATTTTTAGGGACTTTGACGGGAAATAGCGAGTTTCGCTTTGTTCGTCAAACCCTGGATTTGCTACAGTTAGCGGGTGCAAGTGGGGTGATGGTGGAGCATATCCCCTATATTCTAGAACAGGGTTTAGGGGAAGGGGGGTATATTTTAGAACAGTTCAACAATTTAGAAATGATGGGGACTGCTATCGGTAAATTACGGGGGGATCTCATTTTAGAATGGCAACAATGGTGTTTAAATCGGGGATTATTAACCTATGGCTTAATCTATACTCTTTATTGGCGATATTTATTACCCAATTCTCAATATCAAGGCCATTTGCTCAGTCGTTATCAAGGAATTTTCGCCGATGATGTGGATGATTATCCCGCTATTACTAAAGATTTATTTCAGTTGTTTTTATATCATGATCGGTTTGGTGTATTTACTTATAATCCGGATGGACAAGTTCGTTTAGGCTTAAATGCTGATCCTCAATATTTATATCATTTATCCTCCCATTGTCAGGAAACAATATTATCAAACTATCCGAGAATTCAGAGTGATTATGGTGAATTAATTGTCCAATTAGCCACTAATCCTTTGGCGGTGGAATCCTTACCAGATTGTTTTACATCAATCCAAACTATTTCTCGTGCTGAATTATTACGAAAAACGGCTAATTCTATCGTTGAAACTATCAAAAATAAACAACTTAATCCAGAAGATGTGGCGATTATTGCCCCTGGATTGGACGAAATTGCTCGTTACACCTTGATTGAAATTTTATCGGCTGCCCATATTCCCATTCAACCGTTAAATGAACAACGTCCCTTAATTAGTTTTCCGTTGGTTAAAGCTTTATTGACTTTATTAGGATTCATTTATCCAGGTTTAGGAAGATTATTTTCAGGGGATGATATTGCTCAAATGCTCACAGTTTTAAGTTATAATTCAACTCAAAATAAAGCAGCTATTGATCCCGTAAGAGCCGGTTTAATTGCCGATAGTTGTTATGAATTTCAACGAGAAAATTGTCAATTTTTTCCCATAGAAACCTATCCTCGTTGGGATAGAATTGGTCATGAAGCAACTGAGGCTTATAATCATCTCGTTAATTGGATAAAAGAAACACAAAATCAAGTCCAAGAAGATAAAAATGCCAGCCCCATGAAAGTATTAGATAAAGCGATTAAAAAATTAATAGAAGTCAATTATCAATTATCTTATCAACAATTATCAGCTTTAAGAGAATTAACAGAAACCACTCAACATTTTTGGGAAATTGATCGCCGTTTACGACAATATGATGCTAACCCCAAACTCCTCAAAGAAACTTTAATTCAGTTTATTCAACTATTACGACGGGGAACGATTACCGCTAATCCTCGCCCCCTATATTACTTAGGAAAAAAACCGAGTTATGTTACGTTAGCTACTATCTTTCAGTATCGCTCTTTAAGACAGTCTCATTCCTGGCAATTTTGGCTAGATATTTCATCAAATTTATGGGAAAAAGGTGGGGCTTCAGTGCTATTTTGCGCCCCTTTATTCCTGCGGGAATGGTCAGGACGGTGTCTAACCCCTGATGATGAAATTGAAGCGGATCAAGCGCGTTTAGAGCGCATTTTGAGGGATTTATTAGGGAGAGTAAAGGATAAGGTAATTTTATGTCACAGTGATTTAAGTGTTAAGGGAACAGAGCAAACTGGACCCCTGTTAACTTTAGTTAATGGTTCTCAAGAAATAGAGTAAAATTAAAATTTGTCGTAAATATTCTGTAAGATCATGAGCGATCGCCTTTGTTATTTTTTGACACTCCCTTCACTTAACTGCTTAATAATGGGGATAAGGATAAAGCAGGTTTTTAGTTTCTTTTTGTAATCTTATAATTTCACTATTTAAACTGTCTTTAACTTCATTTTCTGAAGCTGATTGACTATAACCAAAGATTAATTTTAAGTTCGTATCACAATCTTTTTTGTGGTAAATTTTAGATTGAATTAAGTCAAAGCCAAATTGTTCAATATTCTTTAATATCAATTGTTCTAAACACCAGATTTTACCTTTAAGAAGTTCGATAATATCAGTCATTCCTGAATTACTTAATGCTCTTAAACAATTTTTATCCCCTGTTAATAAATAATTATCATTTTCCTGTTGATTAAGATAATAAACATAACTAATTAACTTTGCTTCTCCTGGATGAATTTCATTGTTTTTATCCTGAGTTATTTTACTATAGTTTGTTAATTTAGTATAAATATCTAACTCAAAATTACTAAAATTTTTGTCTGAAATTATTTGATAATTTTTAGTTATTTCTAAAGCTTTTTGTATATCATGTTTTTCACTATTATTAGCTTTCTTTCTTCTCTTACGTTTAATTGGTTGATCAAACTTATATTTAAAAGTATCAAGAATTTTAAGCTTATTTTCTTCAATATCAAGGGATTGAAGGGTATTCTTGAAAAGGTCATAAGTAGCAAGTTTAAGAATAATGTCATTATCCAAACAGTAAAAATTACCTGGCAATTTTAAACTCCTAAAGCTCTTTCTAAATATTCATAGTTTTCATCACTAAACTGATCCCAGTCTAACTTATCTGCTAAATATTCATTAATAAGTGTTTGTCCATCTGTTGATACTTTAAGGATTTTTAAAGCAGCCATAGCTTGGCGAAAACAATTTTTATTGTGCCATCCATAGTTAAGGATAACTGCATCTGGTTCGATATTGGAAAGTTTAGGAATGACAAAGTTTATGACGTATTGAGCTAAATTTTTAGCATTTTGAAACTTGTTTTTTCCTAAGTAGTTATCATACTTATTTAATAATAAGTGAACAGCAAATTCATTAGCTTCTTTTTCTTCATCATCGTTTGAATTAAATTCAAGACTTTCATCAATTAAAATGCCTTCTCTTAAATGTCCTAATGCTAAATGCCCTAATTCATGGGCTAAGTAAAAAGTGAATTTAGCCCTATGTTTATGGTTTGAACTTAAAATAATTACAGGACAATTTTTTTGCCATTGAATAAACCCAGCAAAATTCTTAGTCTGCTTAGGAAAATTATTTACATATCCCACTGCTATTCCTTTACTCCAACAGTAATCTAAAAGAGATTCTAAATTAACTGTCTTATGATTACTTAAAATTTCCTCTCTGATAGTTTGAGCATTATTAGGTAGGTTCTTATATTCAATATTAGTTCCATAGGAAATTAATTCAGCTACCCGACTAGCCAATGTTTGAGCAAGATAAGGATGTTCTTTATTTTTAGTATTATGCTGTTTAAATTTAGTATCAGGTAAAGGATTAAATTTAACCTCTTCTTCAGGAATTAATAAGGATTTTAAGTCTACATTCAAATTATCAGCTATGTAACCAGCCCCTTCTAACACAGCCAAAGGTTTCTCATTAAGTTCATCATCCCACCAACTGGGTAAACCATATTCTCGGATATATTTTTTATTGAATCCTAATGTAGCCAGTTTTTTATAGAGGGCTGACATAGTAGGGATTTTTGCCATTTTCTTACCCTTCTGGTTAACAAAGACAATATCTTGTACGTTAGTACATTAGTATAGTGCAACTGAAATGATAGCACTTTGTTATTAAACTTAATACTTTTTCCTGATAGTGCTTAATTCATGTTCAACCAACCAAAAACTTGCGAAACCGTCAGTTCTAAATCTAAGTGAGGATAGACAGGAAGAACTTGATTCTTCTGAGCAAGACTCGGCTGTTGCTGTGGCCGCAAAAACAAAATACTCAGATCATCTGGGTCAATGAACCAACCGAGATGACAACCGTATTCTAGACAATGGAGAATATTAGCCAAGACTTTATTCGGGCGTTGATCTGGGGAAAGAATTTCAATGGTCCAATCTGGTGCTAAATCAAAATTATCTGGCACACCACCTTCTGGGGTGAATGGTATACGTTCCCATTGAAAAATAGCGATGTCGGGAACAATAGAACGACCCCCAAAACTGCATCTTAATTCTGGAAAAGCGTAGGCAATCTTAGCATCTTCTGCCACCTGATTGATGGTGGAACAGAGTTTTCCTTGCAAGCGACTATGACGACCTTTTGGCATGGGTTTTTGAATAATATTTCCGTCGATATATTCACTAGCAGGTTTCGTTTCTGGCAGTTCCAAAAATTCTGCTAATGTTAGTGGTTTAGATCCTGCTTGTACCATTGCAATCTCTTAAGATGGTGTGTTTTTGACATTTTATCTTAAATACTCTGTAATCCCATTCGCGATCGCCTCAGCCATTTTTTTACGATAACTAGCACTGTTTAAATTACGATTATCCGTTCTTCCGGTGACAAAACCGACCTCAACCAAGGCCGCCGGCATGGACGTTTTCCGTAACACATAAAACCGCGCTTTTTTCACCCCTCGGTTTTTCGAGACACTCACCCTGCGTAAAATGTTACGATGAATGGACAAAGCAAGACGATAACCAGACGAAAAATAATAAGTTTCCATCCCATTGACCTGAGATTGATTACCTCCTACTGCATTAGCATGGATGCTAACAAACACATTGGCGTTACTATTTTCAGCCCGTTGAACTCGTCCCCTCAAGGATACAAACGAGTCTCCAGAACGGGTCATAACCACGTTAAACCCCCTTTGTTTTAAAATTTTGGCAACTTCTGCCGAAATAGACAAAACCACCCGTTTTTCCTGCAATCCTCCCAATCCGATCGCCCCAGGATCTCTTCCTCCGTGGCCCGGATCGATCACCACCGTATAACGTCCCCCTCTTCGATACACGGGACTACTGGGGTTGGGTAAGGGGACAACAATAGCGACCGGTTCCTCTTCTGGGGGTAACGAATAAACGGAATGGGGTTGAAAGTCCGATAACTGTACATACCAACGGTTATCCGCTAAACTACGCACTTTAACTTCCCAAGGCCGCATGGAATATTGTTGGTCTAATTCCACTACAATACGAGTGGTATAAGGAGTAAACTGGCCGACTCTGACTTCTTTGACGTAACCGGTAATTTGATCTTGCGAGATTTTTGGTTTTCCTAAGTTCACCCCAGGTAAATCAATAATGAGACGGGTGGGGTTAGCAATCATGGAAGCTTTGGGCCGAACCCCTTCTTCTGTGACGATTTCCACACGGTTTTGTCTAACATCAAAGTCCCAATATTCGAGATCATTGGCATCCACCGCTATTCCTACGGTTTGAGACGCAAGCAGTCCCCATAAAAGGCTTTTTAGTCGTTTCATGTTTTCATCCTCACCCCACTTTATTGATTTTTTGTCACTTAAATGACTGATTCTGTGGTAACATCACGATTTTAGCAGGTGAAAGTTAGAATTCTGTTGTTGTCTAGATCAAGATAAAAAAATATGATTAACGATAAAAATCTTACGACCTATTCCACTTCAGATGTGGTTAATTATTATCAATATTTACAACAGTTACAACCAGCAGAAGAAACAATTATTCAACTATTTAAACATGAATTACCTACTATGAAAATGCTTGATTTAGGAGTAGGAGGTGGTCGAACCACACCCCATTTTTTTCCTTTGGTTAGGGACTATATTGGGGTTGATTATTCTGGGAAAATGATCCAAGCTTGTCAAGAGAAATTTACTCGGTCTTACCCATCGATCCAATTCATGGTAGGAGATGCTCGAAATTTAAGTCAATTTGAAGATAATTGTTTTGATTTTATTTTATTTAGTTTTAATGGTATTGACTATATTTCCCATAAAGATAGATTAAAAGTCTTACAAGAAATCAGTAGAATTGGTAAATCTGGAGGGTATTTCTTTTTTTCGAGTCATAATCTTCAAGCTATAGAAAAACAGTTTGACTGGCAGCATCATCTGAGTTTAAACCCGTTTAAAACCTATGTGAACTTGATCATGTTTGCTTTTTTACGAGGATTTAATGCTTCTCTAACTTATCAAACGATTAAAGAAAATAATTATGCTATTCTTCGGGATGAATCCCATAATTTTCGCCTACAAACTTATTATGTTCGCGCCTCAGAACAAATTAAACAACTAGAACCCTTGTTTAAAGATATTAAGGTTTATTCGTGGAAAACTGGCTTAGAACTTAAGACAAATGATGATAGGATAAGTTGCAGTGATATGTGGCTCTATTATCTTTGTTGTATTAAATAGTAACAGTTCGCCAACGATTGACAATTGTTATAAATATATAAAATTAACGTATCTTTTTAAATTCCTATGATAGTAATAAAAATACTCCTTTGAAATTGTATAGGAAGTTACGAAATATGGCTCTTCAACTCGGTGACACCGTACCCGACTTTACCCAAGAAACCAGCGAAGGAAGCATCTCATTTCATGAATGGGCTGGAGACAGTTGGGTGGTTCTTTTTTCCCATCCTGCTGATTATACACCGGTTTGCACCACAGAACTCGGCACTGTAGCTAGTCTTAAATCAGAGTTTGACAACCGTAACGTTAAAGTTCTCGCGTTGAGTGTGGATAGTGTGGACTCCCATAAAGGTTGGATTAACGATATTAACGAAACCCAAAACACCACCGTTAACTATCCTATTATTGCTGATCCCGATCGCAAAGTTGCGGACCTATACGGGATGATTCACCCCAACTCCCTCAATAATCTGACGGTTCGTTCTGTTTTTATTATTGACCCTAACAAAAAATTACGTCTTAGTTTAACCTATCCTGCCAGTACCGGACGTAATTTTGATGAAATTTTACGGGTGATTGATTCTTTACAATTAACCGATTACCATCAAGTAGCGACTCCTGCTAACTGGAAAGATGGAGATGATTGTGTGGTGGTTCCCTCCATTCCCACAGAAGAAGCCAAACAGAAGTTTCCCAAAGGAGTCACAGAAGTTAAACCTTATTTACGCATGACCCCTCAACCTAATAAGTAGGATTATTTTTCTTTTGTTATCTTTTAGGGGTCAACACTGAGATTTTGCTCGGTGTTGACCGCTATCGTGATCTGATATGATTGCCAATAGCAGAAAACCTTTCCAGAGTTTGCTACGATTGAAGATCGGACTCTGTTGCATAAACCAGGAGGTTAAGAATGTCTCGTAAATGTCAACTAACTGGCAAAAAAGCCAATAATGCTTTTGCTGTCTCTCACTCTCACCGTCGCACCAAAAAATTACAAGAAGCTAACTTACAATGGAAACGGGTATGGTGGTCTGAAGGGAACCGTTGGGTTAAATTACGTCTATCCACCAAAGCGATTAAAACCCTAGAAAAGAAAGGATTAAATGCAATGGCTAAAGAAGCAGGAATTAACTTAAATAAAGTCTAGTTATTGAGTGACAAATAGTAGACAGGGTGGGCAAACTAGACGATTATCTTAGGTTATTATACTAGACTCAACTATTGCCCACCACAAAACATCAAAATAAAAAATATTTAGTTATTTTATTCATCAAGTCTTTTAAATTATTCTAACAATGGATCATTCAACTGTTCATTTACCTAACTTTATAATTTTTGGGGTTCAAAAAGCAGGGACAACATCAGTTTATAACTATCTAAAACAACATCCTGAAGTTTATTTAAGTCCTGTTAAAGAAACAAATTTTCTCGAAAAAGACTGGCCAATATTGATTGAACAAGGCCATCGCTATAAAGAAAAAAAAATTGTAACATTTGAACAGTATAAGGATCAGTTTAAAGGGGTTACCAACGAGATCGCCATTGGAGAAATTTCTCCTAATTATCTTTTTCATCATCACACATCGATACAACTCATTAAACGTTATGTTCCCAATACTAAATTAATCGCTATTTTAAGAAATCCAGTGGATCGTGCAATTTCTGACTATTTAATGCACGTTAGAGAAGGTCAATCTAAAACACCATTAAAGGAACAAATACAACATAAAGCCCATAAATCTTTTGTGATCTTGAAAGGTTATTATTATCAGCAAGTAAAACATTATTTTGAAGAATTTAGTCGGGAACAAGTTTCGATTTTATTGTACGATGATCTCCGCAAAGATTCACAAAAATTCCTCCAGGAAATCTACAAAATCATCGGAGTCAACCCTTATTTTGAAGCAAATACGTCTCAAAAATCTCAGGTGGCACAAGTTCCAAAAAATGAAGATATTAATAAACTATTAGTTAAAAAAAATCCCATCCGTTCCCTATCAGCTACCTTACTTAAACCTATTTTGTCAGAAGAAAAAAGGCAACAACTTCGTTCTTTTTTGATATCTCTTAACTCCAAATCAAAAAATGAAATCGATTCGTTGGATGAAGAGAAAGAACTTCTTTTAAATCTTTATCGTGATGATATTCTTAAACTCCAAGACCTGTTAGAAAGGGACTTATCAGCTTGGTTAAGCATTTAAAAAATTTATGGATATTTTAAGACTGTTATGGTCGGAATAAGTTATATTATAGGTAAAACTCTAACCTTTTATAACTTTTTAAGAATCCGCTCATGATAACGACAGAAACCCCATCCTCTCAAGCGTTAGAAACCTATTATTGGCATTGGCAAGGCCACCGCATCAAATACACCGTTCAAGGACAAGGACAACCCTTATTATTGATTCACGGGTTTGGTGCATCCATTGGTCATTGGCGTAAAAATATTCCCCATTTAGCCCAAGAAAATTATCGCATTTATGCCCTAGATTTATTGGGGTTTGGGGGGTCTGATAAACCTCAATTAAATTATAGCGTGGAATTATGGCGGGATTTAATTAAAGATTTTTGGCAAGATCATATTCAGGAACCGACTGTTTTTGTGGGCAACTCCATCGGTGGTCTACTAACCTTAATGATTTTGGCCGATTATCCCCAAATTAGTAAAGGGGGTGTGTTAATTAATTGTGCAGGAGGGTTAAATCATCGCCCCGATGAGTTAAATTTTCCCCTACGGTTGATTATGGGAACCTTTACTAAATTAGTCAACTCTTCTGTGACTGGTCCGTTCCTTTTTAACCGCATTCGTCAAAGACATCGTATTCGTCGTACCCTCTATCAAGTGTATTGCGATCGCAGTGCAGTGACGGATGAATTAGTGGACATCCTCTATCAACCCTCTTGTGATCCTGGGGCCCAGCAAGTCTTTGCATCAGTATTAACAGCCCCCCCTGGACCCCATCCTAGCAGTTTATTACCTAACATTGATCAACCCTTGTTAGTGTTATGGGGAAGCGATGATCCTTGGACTCCCATCACTGGGTCAAAAATGTATCAAGAACGAGCAAAAAACGGAGAAAATACCACCTTTTATCCTATCGAAAAAGCCGGCCATTGTCCCCATGACGAAAAACCCCAACAAGTTAATGAATTGATTTTAAGTTGGCTCAACACTGCTATGTGACGTACTCCTACACTGACGCAAGGCGTACAGTGTAGGCTTCTCAAGATCGCTCTTGAGTATTCCTAGATCGGCACTTATCTAGCCAGTCGCAGACTGACCCCGACAGA
>JAAUYB010084208.1_pt1 | contig 17085 bp, 22 predicted proteins | sample 7278071 | NCBI WGS metagenome assembly JAAUYB01 (sample SAMN14350121, study PRJNA611818) | marine sediment metagenome | isolation source: surface marine sediment (1.8m) | place: French Polynesia: Moorea | collected 2018-08
ATATTTGGTTGCCATTGTATAGCCATTTCTAAACCTTTTCACTGCACGGAAGTACAAAATAATTTCTATCATCTAACTCGACAAAATAATTTCTATCATCTGATTGTGTTAAATATGTTCTATCGTCTGCTTCCACAAAGTAGTTTCTATTGTCTGCACCAGCAAAATAATTTCTAGCATCTAACCCAACAAAATAAGAGCGGCAAGGGTTAGGTTCTATTATTGCTTGGATTATTGTAATCGTTGCAATATCGTCTTCGTCTATTGAGTTAATAGATATTTTTAATTCGTTGGTTAAAGATATTGTTGCAACATCATCTTCGTCTAACGAATTGATGGTGATATTTAGCTCATTAGCTAGAGATATTGTTGCAATATCGTCTTCGTCTATTGAGTTAATGGTAATTTGGGTAGGCGTTACTGCTAAAGATATTGTTGCAATATCGTCTTCATCTACTGAATTAATGGTAATGTCGCCAGTTTGGCTTGCTCCTAACCAAGCCCCAAGCCAATTACCTACCCAATTACCTAGCCAACTCATGTAACATCAACCCCAGTAATTATTCTATTGCCGCTACTATCAACTGTTCCAGAGATTCTAGGTTTTGTGTTTGCAGCGTCATTAAACGCAAAAGAACCTGCCCCAGAGGGTACGGTTGCAAACGAAGCAGCAACGGCCCTTAATAACCTAAGACTTTCTAAAACGCTTTCGCTGTTTTCTAGTTCTTGGTTTAAAATATTGTAACCATCTGAATTTACAGACATTGCAGACGAATTATTAATACCTCTACCTAGACCTTCAATAACACAAGTTCCTTCTGTATTTGTATTGTCTAGCTCAATTGATCCAACAAGGTTTAATGAAATATTGTTTCCAGCTCTAGTAGAATTTAATATTTCAATGCCGCCGTTCCAATTTCTACAAGACAATCCGCAATCCTGGGAGAGGCTAGCCAAATCAAAAACTGGTCTGTTTTGCCCAGCTACAGCACTTGAGCAGTATTCGAGATCAACAAACGTTGCAGAAGACGATAAGGCTGTCGTACCTGCAAACCTTGCTTGCGACCAAGAACCAGAAAAACCACTAAGATTTGCAACAAAAACAAATTGCCCACTAGTGGCATCTGTCATGTTGGCCTCGCCAGTTAACGAAACATTTTTAAATAAACAACGGTCACAATTATTGCCCGCTGTAAATACAAGCGTTATCAAGCCAGCAGCAGAGGTGATAATTTTACCGCTGATGTCTTGTGAAATTGTAGCGTTGGATTTAAATTTAAACTCTACAAGTCCGAAACGTTCAGCAATAATTAGCGCATCTGGGATGTTATTTACTGGGCGGAAGTTTGTGCCTATTGGCGCATCTGTTCCGCTATAAATTGATCCCGTATCAATCCAAACTGAACCTTGGTAAAGCGAAATCTTGTCAGCATCGGTGGTGCTTAGGAAATTAACGCCGCCGTTTACACCATCAACAATATTTGTGTCTGATGTGATAGCAAATGCACCTAGAGTTGCATCAAAATCTGTTGCTACTCTCCTGCGCAATCTTGTTGCGTTTTCCATGAAAAAGTAATTACCGCCAGGAAGTACAGCAAGCGATACGCGACCTCCGCCAAAGTACAAATACTCTAAACCGTCCTGAGTAGCTAACTCGTCTTCTGTTTCGTCATAGGCTTCCTGGGGGGAGACTGAACCGTTACCAATGTCAATGTTTAACCTGCTTCCGTCATTAGTCGCCATGACATCAACAAGCGGTGAAGTTGTTGCTTGGTACATAATTGTACCGTCTGGTTGCGTATCTGGAACAGTCGCCGCATTAAACAATGCTGGAACACCGTCAACTGCTTTGACAAAAATTGCTTGTGGGTAGCCTTTTGTTTTTGTTACAAATGACCAATTTCCTGTAGCAGTTGAAGGAATGGTAAAATTGAATGTGCCGGTTTCTGTGTCACTGAATAAAACCGTGGTATCTGAATCATCTACTACAAGAACAGAAGACACGCCAGCGTTTAATTCAATAGTTACAGACGTTTGCTGGGGAGGTGTGTAAACATTTCCATTGTCTGCTTGGAAACTAACAAAATCTGGGTGGTCACTCCCCCCAGTTGTGCGAACGTAAAGCCCTAATTCTGTTGCAGTGTCTTCATCAAATCCGCGCAAAGTGTTATAGTCAGAACCAGCAGGGAAAACCATTTGCGGAAAGCGAAACCAGAAGCTTGGATTTGCTTCACGATATGCAGATAAATTAGATATAAGATCATCGCCAGATAAATCAGAAGTAATCCGGTAACTAAAATTTTCACCGCCAACAATAAATGAACCAACCTCAATAGTGATGCCGGCCGCGGTGCCGGTGCCAGCAGCCAACGCTTCGGCGCCAAGCGTAAAGTCGTACTGCTGTGGTTGCAGGTTGCCGAACGTAGCCACAACATCATTACGGGTGACAAAGAAACCATTGGCCAGACGCTTAACAATGAGATAATTTTGCGCATTGTCAGTCCGAGCCACGCGGTCTAAACGGCCTGTACCGCTAGTAACCGTACCGAGGTTAGCTTGTTGGTAGGCCCAAGCTTCGGCAAAGTCAGTGCCGGTACGGTCGGTAATACCTGAGTAAAATTCACCAGAAGAATACTCAAAACCTGCTCGTGAAAGATTAGGTAAAGAACTAGAGGAAAATTCCCAGTTGCCTAAGAATGTGTATCGTTGTGGCCCTTCAGGTTGTATTGGAAAGTCTATATTCATCAGGCCGTTATTGACACCTAAACCGGTAGCGGAATCAATAAATGCGTCCATGAATGCGCTGTAGGCATTGCGCCCCGTCGAAGGCTGATCGACAATTATCCGCTCAGTTCCAGCGTTAATTGACCAGTTTATGCCGTAGGTTGCCAAGGTGACATTGCCCGACGGTGTTTGGTATTCGATGTCTTCGCGTAGGGTAATGCTCTGGTTTACAACACCTGTCAGAACTACTCCTGTGATCCGTTGTGGTTCAAAACCCTTTTTCATTACTGCATAATCGACTATGCCTGTCCCTACATAATTATATGTGCCGGTCACGTTAGTATCAAAATCAAGTACCGTGGTGGTTCCGGCGTCGTACACTACCACCTGAGAGTTCGGTTCAGATACAGATACATTCAAGCCTGCACTCGGCACTGTGACAACAGTTGATGACCCTGGTGAGTTGCGAATAGTTGGAACCGCGCCATTGCTTTCCAGCGTTACCACACCTCCTGAGTTGTTATAGATAGCTGCGGTTGCAGATTCGTCAGGACCAAAACCCGAATAGGTTATGCCCGTCAAGGGGTAGGTTCCTGGGGTGCTATAGCTGAGAGCATGCCCTGCAATAACGTCATCATTAATGCTAAAATCTAATTCTGCAATATCAGTTGTTGGACTGACATTGATCATGGCGTTGTCAGCACCTAATTGATCGGTGACTTTGATTGATAATCCTCGCAATGCTGCGCCATTGTCGGTAATACCTTCACCACCGGTAACACTGCCACCTGTGATAGGGTGGTCGGCATCTAAGGTCAAAGTGGCACTAACGAATTGATTGCCGTCCAAATCAATTAATGCACCGGCAGGCGCGTCCACGGCAAATTCATACGTATTGCCACTGCCAAATTGAGTACCGGCAGCGCGAACATCAGAGCCTGCCGATACGTCAGTGATAACTCGGTCAGCAGTGCTAAGGTTGATAAATTTTTGATCTACAAGAACACCAACAGGGAAGAAAGAAATACTCTTTTCACTATCGTCAAAAAAGATGTCTTTGCCAGCTACACCATTTCCAAGCTGTACGCCCTGACCTAAGATATATGGGATAGGCGAAGGGCTTAGATTAGGCATTGAAGTAAACCTACTAAGTAGGTCTAAAACATCAGCCCAATTTTTCTTGCTGATACTGCTGCCGGAAACAAAGCGAACAACACGTAATGGTCTTGGGTCTGTTAATAAGGCAAAGGGATTCCTTGGTCGGCTCTGACTTGCCAACGGACCCCCTGTAGCGAAAACAACAAAGTGCTTTAACTTGGTGTAGTCATAGGTTCCTATTTCCCGACCGATAGCGACAATATCAGGGTTGCCCCACTCTATACGCATCGAGTTACCAACATCGATCCGTGTAGAAAGGTCCTGCACAGTCCATTCTACTCGGTCGCCGTCGTCATCAATAGCAACAATAAGCGTAACGGCGTTACCGTTAGTCGCTGCACTTAACTCTGTAAAGCTCCATACCTCTCCAGTACAATCTCTGGGAGTAGTAAACGTGCGCGACATACCGGTATAGTTTTGTCCATACCCACTATCACCCCTATAGCTTCCGCTGAAGGCATCTATCAGGCTAACGTCGCCAATATCTGGACGGTAAAGAGAGTCACCTTGGTTTGAATTGTAAGCCCTAACCTCTTGGATAGTGCAAGTACCTGAGCCTGCCGACGGTATGGCAAGGTCAGATAAATTGTTCCAGTGCTCTCCGGCATTGTTTATGTTGCTGTCAAGTGGACCTCGTAAAACTGCGGTATTTGTGCCGGTTGGCCGGACAAAATAAAACTCACCATCGGTCAGTGCGGAAGGTAACGTCCCTGCTCCTTCAACGATTCTCACCACAACGCTAGCGTCAGGAACGGCGGAAGAAAAGGTGATTTCCCCCGTTCCAGTATTTACGTCAGTATTTGCGTCAAAAGTCCAGTCTGTCCTTGTTGCCCCGCCAAGAAGTGCGCCGCTGTCTGCGATTGCCCGAATAAAATCTTGGTCATTACCTCCTTGGGCATAACCACTAATGTCAGTGGCAGGGCCAAGAGGCTCTTCAATGATTTCAAGGGGTACATCATTACCGTTGGTTACAATCTCAAAGGAGCCGATAACATAGTCGCCAGTTCCGTTATTGTCCCACTTGGCCATTTCCCGTAAAGTAGCGGAATTAGCCTCATAGCTCGCAGCAATATGCAGTGAACAGTCTTGACCTTCGCCCGTACCAGTAGCCTCGCTAGCAAGTAAGACGTGCCGAATATCGCTGGTGGTTTTGAATTTAACACTGGTGCGCCGCTCCCAGCTAGCAGTTGATACCAAACGACCAAAGGCATAGGCGGTAGTAATATCTGGGCTATCAATGTCAGCACCAGCCCCAGTCAAAGGAGTTGGGATGTCACCGAAAGGGCCGTCAGTCCAGTTGACATCGGTTTCCCGCATTGTTGCAGTACAAATTTTTTCAGCACTGGACATAGTTAATGAAGGCAAAACCTCCCCATCCGTAAGTATTCTGCGATAGATGCGCGTAACGCGCAAATCATCAAACTGCACACTGCCAACATATTGTGGCATTTCAGACCAACCTGGGGGGATGGTAATTGTTGGGGGAGATCCCCCGATATCGGCAGTAACCACTTCAATGATAATTAAATCATCAACTTTAGTGGGAACCTGTTGCACAGGAACCTCGGTTGTGGCGTTAGTACCTTCAGTGACGGTATTTGTACTTACTACGGTAAAAGCCATCAAACTACCTCAACCGAACCAACTAATTCACTGTGCGTAACTTCAAGGATCTTTGCCAAGGCATATTGTATGCTGTCCATACAAGTATTTGTCGCCATTGCCAATTCGATCAAACCTTCGTCTAATTTGGCAACCGCCCACTCCTCCAAGTGGTTAATGCGCAAAACGATTGTTGCGCCTTCTCTATCTTCTGGCATCCAATGTTTTTCGTATATTTTTTTGCCTTGAACGTCAACTTTTCCAGTGTCGGCACCTCTTGCATAACGACGGAACACAGCGTGCATGTTAAAATGCACATCGTCAACTTCGCCGTTTGCAACTACCGATAAACTACGCATGTGGAGTTTATCGTATTCTTCAACAGGAATTAATTTTGTAACACTGGTTTTCAAAGCCATCTTATTGGTTCCCTTCGGTAACAGTGTAGACAATTACTGTAACACCTTGTCCAATATTTACGTTATCGTTGTCAATAATTGCATCCGCACCGGAAGTACCAATGGTTCCTTGTTCGTGACAAGTAGTGCCTGCATTATCAACAATTCGATAATACCCAGCAACGCCAGCAGCAATTGCATTTGTCTGCCAAGTTCCATTTTTATTAGATGTACCAGCTCCGTCATGACTTAACCAATCTGCTGGTAGGTCAATTTCACCTAAAAGCGTGCCAGTTTGTGCTGCTGCACAATTAGCTGGGGGAGTGCCAGTAAGAATGCGAAACTTTGGCGAAGCACCTATGGTTGCCTCTACAGATTGGCGTTTGCCGTCGCGTACACCGTTTGAATATTGTCTTACCATTTTTCGCATCCTTAAATAAAAACTCCCCCCAGCCTCCAACAAGAAAAACCATCAAAAACCAGTAAAAACTGGGGGGAGAAACCTGAACTATCCTTCTAGGCTTTAAACAATTTCTTTGTCCAAATGCGATTCTACAGCAACCGCATAAGTCAGATCGTAAGTTGCACCGTTGGCATTAACCTTAACCCGCGCAAATGGTTTGTAACCTACATAGCCAATTTTGAAGTTGCCAGCACCGGTAACACTTACTGCACCTTCAACAGCAGAACCAGGAATGTTCTCAGCTTGTGGCAATACGTCACGAATCGTGCAGGTTTCAACATTTTGAGTGAATGCTAAATCGTCTGCCATTTCAACTTGGATAGTTGGAGTACCACCAGAAACATTAGCAAAACCCAGAGCAAAAGTAAGAGAATTGAAAGCTGCATTATCAATTACACCTCCCGTCAAATCTCCGGTTTCACCAGTAGTGGCGGCAATTGCAAGTTCAGCTAGAATACGGCTAAGACCGTCACGTTGACATCCTAAAGACATTTTTATTTTCCTTTACTATTATTTGTAAAACCCCCAACTATTAATTAGCTGGGGGAGAGATTAATTATGCAGCAGTAACGCGCAAACGTTTGATTGCGTCGGTATTGATTACATCGCCGCCAACACGAATAGTCGTGAAGAACTTGATGAAACCCTTACGAGTAACGTTATCACGAATGACACGAATACCCATACGGTCAACAAACTGATAAGCTTCGTTGAAATCACCATAAAGAACAGGCAAGGTGTTGTCTGCAAATTCATCTCCTGCGAAGTCGAATTTATCTAAATCTTCAGCAGTAATGATTTCCTTACCAAGCATGCGAGCCGGTTCACCTGCTTGAACACTATCTTCCCAGTAGTAACGGCTTTCACCGTCTTTAAGCAAGCGGAAGTGGGTGCGAGTAGGGCGAGCCAAGGCCCAACGTGCGTTGACATCATAACCATACTTCAAGCTGCCTTGAAGCTTAATCATGTCGTCCCAAGTCAAATCATTGGCAGCAGCAGAATTTAACGTACCAATTTTGTTTTGGCTGAAGGTTTCTGGGTCAACGTCTGCATAATCGTAGATGCCCTTAATGCCAACATTCACGCCTGCATCAGAGGAACCCCGAACAATATCGCGTTGAATGCGACGCATAAACCGCATGGCGACCTTGTTAGCCAACCAAGCTTCCAGGTTGATGCTGGAATCATCCAACACCTTTTGGGTAGTGGTTGGTTCAGTGTAGATTTCGTGAGTATCAATCTTCCACTTGCCGATTTTCGGAGTTTCGCCGCCTTCGCGGTTATCAGTTTCACCAACATATTTTGCGTCTACTTCGTCTTGGTCGGTAATACCTGACAAAGAATCGGTAGAAATGTTTTGACGGTTAACGTACTGCAAAAGCTCGGAGGTTTCAAAGATGCGCGAAACAATCCGACCACTAGTGTCTTCCGCCACAGTGTAGCCGCCGTCTGGGTCAGATTGCACTGAAAGGGTTTTGGTCTGCAATTCTTCAAGCTTGCTCGCATCGCCCTTTTGCATGTATTGACGCAACGCCTTCTTGTACTCTACAGCATCTTGAGTCAGTTCTCGACCGTCCAAGCCCTTAATAACTGGGGCGGAGCTACGGGCAAGTTTTGCCTCCAGCTTCTTACAATATTCTTCGTGGGCCTTTTCTTTCTCTACAGTGTCTGCCTCAATCTTCGCAAGTTTTTCTTGCGTTTCTGCCAACAAACGACCCTTTTCTTCCATGTCCTTTTCATGGGCCTTGCGTTGTTCATGGGTGTTCTTTTGGATTTCTTCTAGTTTCTTCGTAATATCTGCTAGTTCGGTACTCATGTTGTTTCCTTTCGATTACCGTTAATTAATTGTTGAAAACTTCCAAGCATTTATTAGCAGCAGCTAACACGCTAGATAAATCTTGGCTTTTTGAACTAAAAGTTTTGCACAGTGAATCATAACCTCCCGTCATGAATACTTTCGCTTGCGACTGTGACAAACCCACGTCCCGTAGGGCTTGCTCTACTTCTCGTTCAGTCTTTAGCTCCCCGCTTTCGTGAAGGAAGCTGACTTTATTTTCTAATGCTTTTGCAGAAGTAATAACTGCTTCTGTGTTCATGCCGTAAGGTACTACAGCAATTTCAATTAATTCTCCGCGCTTAATACGCCGAACATTCTTGCCTTTGATTGTTTCAAACGTTACGTCCTTTTTGTAGTCTGGAATGTAAAAACCAACAGACAAGGATTTAGGTCCAGCAGCAAGCATCATGTTCCTAGCCATTTCTGCTTGTGCAACGCTAGTACGCCCTTTCTCGTTGCCTTCCGCCCAAAGCATCCCCTCAGCTGGGAGGGAGCTTTCGTTGCTGGTTATTTTGTTCCATTCGCCAATTAAAACCTTCAGCTCATGAAACCATGTCATAGCAGGGAGAATGCCTTTTTTCTTAAACTTGCGCAAAGAACTTGCAAACGCATTCGGCTCTAAAATGTCGTAACCTTCGTCAACATTTCCGTAAACCGCAGCCTCACCTTTAAAGGTTCCCACCCCAGCTTGGTCTACTGATTTGGTTTCAAATTCGCAAAAGAATCTTTCAATTTTCATCTTGTCACACTTTGCCTTCTGCTAGTCGGTTCACCGTGTGATAAACTAATACACAGCGGCAATTAATTATTTCTTGAGGCGGCCCCTTTGGGTCACCTGGGTACATCATAGGGAAATCACCAACAATAAATGGTTGGTTAATCCAAGGTTTTTTGCCATCAACTTCATCGTGGGTTTCACGAACTTTTTCATCGTGCATTGTCACCCATTCTTTTCTGATGCCTTTTATTCCTAAATTTTTAACAGTTAAAAACTGAATGGTTTGGTTTAGTGTATGCGATTCTGTTCTGGCTATTGTTTTAGACCGCAACCTTGCTTGTCTACCGGCTAAATAGTTTTCTAATTTCTTGGCTATTTCTTCTGGGGAGAGATTGGCTTTATTTCCCCGTCTGATGACTTGCCATACTCCCTTACGAGTTGTGCGCGCAATTTGCTTCGCTCTTTTAGTAGATTGTCGCGCCACCCATTTTTGCATAGTTTCTTGAAGGTCTTGTCGGAAATCCTTTCTGTTAAATTCCCGCAACGTTCGTCCAATAACTCTGCTAGTATGTGCGTCACTGGTTTTCCTCAAAATCTTTTCAATGTTTTCTTCGTGCCGCAATTCCGTAGCAACAACAGAGGATCTTCCAGAGTTATCCTTTTTAAATGCAGGAATAACCGATTTCGATAACCGTCTAAATTCTTTTACAAACTCTCTTATTAATGCTCGCTCTAGCGTCATGCGTTGACGCTCTTGCATCATAAGTTCGTCGTTTATTTCTTCCTGATTTTTCGGATTAAACAGTACCACATTATTTACTCTTCTTGTTCGTCTTCGTTTTCTTCATCGTCGAAGTCGCTAGTGTCTGGGGGAGTGGGTTCAAGGCCTACTTGCTCCAAAGGAATTAAACCGGCAGGAACCAAAACAACGTCTGCATTGTCTTGTTCGCTATTTGGCAAGCCTACCATTTTCCTTTTTTCGTCCGTAGTCATGAAACTATTATTTTGCGCACGTTGCCAAAGAATCTCTCGCCTTGGTGCTAGTGCTGGTACTTCATCTAGTTTTAATTCAAAACGCCAAGTACCGGGGAAGCTTTGTTGCAACCACTTGGTCATTGCTGCCCAGTATTTTCTAGCTACAGGGATAACCTTATTTTCGTGGTAACTTAGGTCTGCTTGTTCGTTATTGGCATATGTCGAGTCACCTTTAATAAATACTAGCTGGGGAGGTGTATCAAAAGCTTTGCAAATGTCTCTGCTATTTACGTTTTTGCCTTCTAACCATTCCATGTCTTTAGGACTCATAGTTAAAGCCTGCCAAGCTAACCCACTGTGCAGAATAGGTACTTGGCCAGCATTTAACTTGCCTTGAAATTTATCCACTGCTTGCTTCTTTAATTCCAAATACTGATCTTCACTTAATGCCTCTTCTGTTGATAAAATACCAGAAGGGCTAGCGCTATTTTCTAGTAAACTAAAGTTCCATTTATTAGCACTATTTTCTTGGTCTACATTAATAGCACATGCAGACACGGGAGACATACCAACAAGGTGCGCATGTTGCACAGTGCTTGGGTTGAATGACTTAATGTGGAGAATATCGCACTCCCCAGTTATGTCGTTAAAATCAAAATGTATTGGTTCACCTACTGGACCTTGAAAAATATAGCCAGCAGGAAGCGGAGAATCGTTGCGAGCACCTACACGCATATGCACAGGATTTAAATTATAGGCTTCTAGTGGTTCATTATTTCCACTTACGGTTCGATAAGTGTAAGAGTTACCCAACAAAGAATAGAACGCAACACCGCCTTCAACAAATTCCTCCCTAGTCTGCATTAAATTTGGTTTTTTAATAAACTCTAATGCAGGGTGGTTTTCTATTTCTTCATCACCATCCATAACAATGACGGGAATTTTTGCAACAGAAGTAGCTAACAAATTAATGCAACGAAAAATCGTAGCGTTAATGTTGTACCCTTCCCTAATATAGCACTCTGGGTTTGTTTCCATCCCAGTTGCTACTGGAATTGTCATCAGCTTACTGTTTCGGGTAGGTAAATATTTTTCTACACTGCCAATCTTAGAAAATAGTAAGTTCCGAGCATAGGAAATTAATTCGAACATTTTTACTCCAAACCCAACGAACAAATTGGGAAGCTCCTACCCCCTTGCTCTACATCCCTTATATACACCGCTTCCGACCCGTGCAAGCACTTTCTCTAGCATTTCCTTGAGATAATGCTAGAATATTCCCAATTTGCTCTTTGGGTATTGGGAATATTTCTTTCGGCAATCCGGTATCAATTTCTGGGGGTAGAGTCGGTGACTGTTTTTCTCGTTGTTCGGGAAATGTTTTGTCCAGGTACAGATTAGCAATTGTTCCAATTATTAAAGCAAGCAATGCAAGCAACAACCCGTTCAATACCATCGACTGTATCTTGTGTATTTTTAGCTTATCATCCATTAGAAAATTCCTGGAACCTTCTTGTCCACAAAATAGTTAATTGCACCAGAAAGGCCATCAACTTGGTCATCGTGCATAGATTGGTTGCCGCCAGTAAACCCTTCAAGTTCATCTAAAAATGGAGCGTTCCATTTTCCTTTGACGATCGCAATATTTCCCTTTTTGGCTTCGATGCTTGCCGGTGTCGCTCTAGTACCTTTATCTCCACTTGCTAGCTGAAATTCAGTCCGGTAATCAACAAAGGTTTTCTTTAGTGCATAGACTTCTTTTTTACCACTCGCCCCAGGTTCTTGCTCACCGCCGACAATGCACCCCCTGCTATCTTGCTTGGCCGTGTTAACCATCCGGCGTTCAACCTCCCCTGGTCCACCCCTAAATCGCTCAACATGCGAGACAATAAATTTAAACGGATACCCGTATTTAGCAGGTACTTCCCATACCCTAACGCCTGCTGTCCAGTCTGGGTCTGGGTTCTCTGCATCCGGTGTTGTTGCTGCTCTGTCCCAGTATCTTATATTCTCGCACTTTAATAATTTTTCTGGAAATTTGTCAATAATTTCAAAGTAGCTTTTTTGGAAGTAGTCACCGGCCTTGGCCCTAGCATCCCAGTTACCACCTCTTAGCTTCTCTACCTCGTGCTGGGGGAGAGCTTCAAGGTTCCCTTCGTAGTCTGGGTCTGCTTGCATGAGGATTTGATTATCCTCTAAAGCCGAAGGAATAAAGGTGAACGACTTTGGCCGCATCAAACCCTTTTGTTCTAATTCCTTCTTACTCGCTCCCCAGTGTACCTTGTCATTTTTTATCTTGAACCAACGAATAATTCCCGCCCTATCTTTTCTTGGGTACCCTCGTGAATCAATCCACCAGTCGATAAACTCTCTTAGTGGGTGGTCAGGATCAGGGTTCGTTGTCATCCTCATACTGGGGCGAACACCGCACATAGAGCGCATGCGGCTAATCATGTATAGTATCATCGGCCAAGTAAAACTTGTCGCTTCGTCAATACCAAAGAATGGGACTTGCGCGCCTTTCCAGTCGAACCTATTTTTTTCGTGTTGCATTTGGAATAGGCCAATGGTACTTTTCTTCTTATTTGGTAGAGGAAATGTCCACGACAGTTTTGGTGACTGCCTAGGTACGCCACCTAACCCAGGGTAAATGTTCTGTGTTTCGTCCCATAAACCCCCAGGCTGTGTAATTTCCGGCATGGTTCGTCGCATTAATACACCGGCATAGTTATGAACTGAAATATGCCTTGCAGCCTCCATAACCAGCCAGAACGACTTCCCTCCCCCAGCTTGCCCACCAAATAAGATAATGTCTGCTGGACAGCTAGAGGCTAAGGTTTGTGGCCCAGGTTGTGGCATTATTATTTTACCCACAAGTTACTCCTGAATTATATAGCCGTCTGGCCCATCAATTACTGGGGGAGGAATTGACTTTTCCTCTTTTGCGTAATCCCCGTATGTAATTGTTGTAACCAAGTCGTACATAATTTTTGCAATGGTGTTTTGTTGCAGTCCTTTGGGGATTAAATAATCGACACCGTTCACAGTGATTGTTTCTTGCAGGCCTTGCGGGTTTGGGTCTTGGCCTTCGTCCTCTATTCCTTCGCCAATATACATTAAATACCATTCCTTCGTAGCGATTGCTTCTCTAGCATCGGGTTTGCGTCTGGGTCTTCACCAAACAAGAACACATCAACCTCTGACAGGTTGGACGTTGTTCGTTTGTTTTCCCATTTTTCTTTTGAAAGATATAATAAACAGTTTAACCCGTCTACTGCAATTACGACTTTATCATTGTCTACAGTTATTGAAATAATCTTTTCAAGGTTAATTGCACCATCGTCTACTAATAGCCACATCATATTTATTCCTCACTTTCGTTAACTATTTTTGCCTCTACATCCTTTTCGGTTGGGAGGTCTGTATAAATGTCATCTCTGTTATTATGAGGCAAGAACATCGTAGTCCCTGCATCACCGATTGTTTTTGTATCTTCTTGGACAATTGCACGTTTATTCATCTTAGGGTAGATGTACTCCATTAGTTCTAGGGATGCTGCCATCCGCATTCTGGGCGGCACAAGCTCGGTTGCTATTTCCCTACCAGACTTGGCAATTTTAAACCCGTCTGTGTTGTATTCTTCTTCTGCATCGAACTCTTCTTGCGTCATTAACCCAAGGCCCACCACGTCACCTTTAGCAAATTTAATCACCTCCAACATAGGGTCTAAACCTGCCGCTTTTACTAATCTGTTTATTTCTTCTTCAGTTAAGGGAATTATTTCTTCCGGCACAGTTTAAATCTCCGATTCTTTACATTATTCCCTTTCTTAATTCCTCCTTCTATTTGCATAAAATCTTCTGTAGCTGGGCCGTACATCTTTACCGCTAACACATGCCTGCAATAATCTGCATCGGTTTCCACTGGGGGGAGAGACAATTCTTCGGCCTGCTCATTAACCCTCGCTAATACTTCCTTTTGCATTAATCACTCCATTATCAATGTCGTATAAGTGAGTACTGCTGCGGCTATCCAATAAACGACTCTAGCGAAATCCTTCTCAATCGCATACGCAACTGCAATAATTAAATCCAAGACTATCAAAACAATTACAATCCAACTAGCCACAGTCTTCTTCCTCTGCTTTATCAATTAATTCAAGCATGTACCTTAAATCTTCTTTACTGTATTCAGTGCAAGTAACCGCTCTATGCTCAACACTTACAATATAACCTCTGTCATATTCGGCATACAATTTAGCGTAATGAATATCATTGTCACGCCACATATGCGCTTCTGGTTCTTCCTTATCTGCTGGGGAGAAAACAAATGTGTTGGTATTTCCAGCGTATTTATTCGCCACTAAATTGCCAAGCTTGACTTGTTCCGTCACTTCCTCAGCAATCCTTAGTGAGCGTTGTTTTTCATGTTCTTCTTTTCGCATATGAACTACCTTTAAATTAATGGTTGTTGATCTCGGCCCTACTGGTTGAAATCTTGGGTAAGTATCTGCCGAACTTGTTATTTCAACCTCGCCTTGGTTGTGACCAATGTTAAGCGAACAAACCTCGAGTTCTCCAGACTTAATACGGTCAATTGTTTCTTGTAGTGCATTGATCGTTTGTTCTTCTTTTCGCATAATGGTTTCCTTGTTCTGGGGGGTGGAATTGTTTGTTTGCTCCTGCACCCATCATGCTGGGAGGGAAAACCCAAAACAACCCCTTTGTCTGAAGGTGGTCAAACGTAAAACCCCTTACCCAAACTAGACTTACATAAATTGGCAGTCTCAGGAAAAACCCAAAACCTATTGCGAACCATTCGCAACTCTGTAGGGCCGGACTCAACAGGTTGATTTCGGCCAAAGCTATACAATTAATTTAAGAGCTTATTTAATAAATACTTATTTCCTTAAACCTTGGCATGTAGCTTATATAGGGGGGTGGGGTGTAGGTGTTGAGTCTTTAATAATAATAAATAATAATAAATAATAATAATAATAAATTTAAATTTAGTTATATTTATAGAAATAAGGGGTAATAATTAATCGTTAAATAATATAGTAAATTATTTACAGATTTATTCTAAGCTACATACTAACAAATTAACAACAACCCACTAAAATTAAAAACCCAAGACCCCCACACCACCCCCCTATATAAGCTACATGCTATCATTTAACGATTTAACAACGCACACACCCACCACTAACCACCCACAAAACCCAAACCTTATACAACTCTCCCCCAGTGTATCACTGCAACTACCAAAGCTACACGCTGACAGCAACTCGCCCTTGCCATCCCAAAGCTACATACTACGCTCTCCAATGTGCGCAGCACACTCTTCCACGACCACACGACCCCGAAAGGATTGATCATGACCATGACCACTAAACTAAGAGGAATGACTGGCCTAACCATCGCAGATTACACCGCCAAACGACAAAACCCCAAAGCAAAGCCTGCACAGGCCCGCGTTCACGGCATATTGCGCGGAGGTTTTTTGCTGGGAAAATACTTTTACTATTTTGGCAAAACACCAGAACGTGCACCGATCGAAAATACAAGCGAACTGCAAGTTCACGGTGCAAAATACAAAATCGCCACAACCAAATGATTTAGGAGCAACAACTAATGACCAGAATTAATCTGTTCATCGACGTTCAGGACTTGTGCGACCAGCATTTACTTGCTGAGAACCGAGAAATCACGCGGATCTACAGCGTGCTGGCCAAACGACTGGCCAAACTACTAAATCTCACTCAAACAAAGAACGAGCTTTCACACGACTTCACAAAACGAGTCCTCAGCCATTCCAAAAACAATCCGCTCCCAGACTGGGGAGTGGATGCCGTCCTAAAAGGTTGCCCGCCGTGCTTTACTTTAGGGGAAGGGCATACGTTATTTTTCCTAGACAAACTGCAATATATCCAGAGCAGGTACAACGACCTATTCAGTGAATGTATCCAAAGAGGGTTCAAACCAAAGCAGAAGATACTCAAATCACTGCCTGAGCAATTCTACAACGGTTGTACGGCATCGGACGATGAAGTAGCGAGGATACAAGCACTACTAAAAGATCGAATCAATCAACAAATACCATCACAAGGACCACGTTACCACGGTCGGGTAAATTATGGAAAATTCTTTGATTTATTCCCACCCCAGAAAAAGGAAGCACAATGCGCATAAGAATCTATGACCCAGAAAACCAAAATATTCAACATGAATTGCAATTTGACCAAGATTGCAAACAGACAAACATCTTCCTCCCAGGCTTCTTACAGTACACCGTACTAATTGACGGCGATTACTGGGGGGAATTGTTTAATGAACTTGGAAGCGATGAATGGTATGCAGTGAAGCGAAGTCACCATGGAATACAAATTGTAAAGGGTAACTTGTTGTATTGTTTGAGCAACGAGACACCAAAATCAATCATCGAAAGGAGCAACGCTTACGCATCCCCAGAACAAGCCTTGATTAGCCACTACCCTACAGTCAGGAAGTGGAGCATTGTCGATGAAGAATAAGGAAACACTAGCAACACTACATCGCCTTGGTTTTGACGTAGCAGAGAAAGGGAATGCTTGGCAAGCACTACTAGACAAATACGGTGCGCAATTTATCTGGAAAACAACAGCAAAATTAGGAAAATCCCCCCAGCAAATCACTGTTGGAGAAATTTTAAAAAAGGTTACTGTCACGAAAGAACCTCCGAAGAAAATTGAATTAAACGAGCAAAAAGTTTTACAGGCTCTGCGATATGATACGAAACTAGGTACAAGACAACTGGCAGAAAAGCTCGGCATGAAAGAGCACAGCTATTCAACAGTATTGCAAGTTGGTAGAACACTAACTAAGCTATGCAAAAAAGGCGTAGCTGAATGTTCAGACGATCATCGAAAAGGACACAGAGTTTTCAGGAGGCTAAAAAATGCTAGGACTTAAAAGGCGTTTGTTCGCGGTCTACTTTTATGCAGTCGCAACAATGCTCGCACTAATAGACCCCGACGCTACAGACAATTTTGTACGTCACGAATTAAACGAAAAATACATGGAGAAAATACCATGAAAAGAAATGACATTTTAATCGCAGCGATTAAAAAGGTCACTGCATCAACGCCAGATCGAGTAAACCGGTTAAACCGGCTTCTCTCCGACGCTGATCTTCGCCAAGCTGATCTCTCCAATGACAATCTGCGCGGTGC
>JAAUYB010047273.1_pt1 | contig 17065 bp, 9 predicted proteins | sample 7278071 | NCBI WGS metagenome assembly JAAUYB01 (sample SAMN14350121, study PRJNA611818) | marine sediment metagenome | isolation source: surface marine sediment (1.8m) | place: French Polynesia: Moorea | collected 2018-08
CTGCCGAGTGTGAAGGAGCCGTGAAAGGTTAAAAACCCTCTGTGCCCTCTGTGTCCTCTCTTCCTGATTCTTCTTTTTCCGGCTCTCGAGTTTCATTACCTCAATCGGAAATCCATTAGAACACGCCTCTCTTCTCCCACCGGTGTTGCTTGTTATTTCGGGTCGGCTAGACGGCTCGGTTTTAGGAAGAGAGGGCACGGAGGGCACAGAGGGGTCATGATGTTACCAGGTCTTTTCCGTGCTCCATGTTCACTGTATTTTCTGTAGCGAATCTCTTTAGATTATCTGCTTTTAACTCTACGAACCGTTTAAGAATTCGACCCTATTGATGTCTGCCGAGTACGGCTTTCAGGGTCAGCAGGAAGCTGCGTCCTGAGTACTCCCGCTCGTCCAGGATCTGGGCCGGGTCTTCCTCTGTCCAACGGCCCTCGTACTCCTCCAGGTAGACCCGCTTGGCTGAATCCAGGAGGTTGCGGGCCAGGAACGAAAGCACCCAACCGTTACCCCAGCGTTTCTCCAATACCAGTTCCAAGTGGGGGCCGTAATCGATTACGCCTTTTTCCGTGGTCAGGTCTTCGATGAAGTCGGACTGCTCCAACCAGTTCACGCCGTAAGAGAAGCCGCTGCCGGGGAAGCTGTGCAGCAGGCTGAGGTTGACCACGGTTTCCGGTTGCAGGTTGAAGGGCCGGCGCTCGCCCGTCAGGGCATCGGTCAGTTCGGAATCCTGGAGGGTCAGGTTGGCGAACAGGCTGAGATTGGGCAGGCCGATCCCGGTGAGCGGCATGCCGAAATCGAATTCCAGGCCGTAAACCTTGCCGTCGCCCGCGTTGCGGATTTGGAAGATGTCTTCGCCGATGCCCACGGTCTCCACCCTGTCCGAAATATGCCGCTCGAAGAAATTCAAGCCGAACGTCCCCTCCTGACCGCTGAAGCTGCGTTCGTATCCCAGGTCGATACCCCACGCCATTTCCGCTTTCAGGTCGGGATTTCCCAGGGTGACCTGATCGTCGAAGGGTGTGTCCCGCTGTTGGAAGGGTTGCAGGTCCATAAAATCAGGCCGTTTGGTCGTCCGGGTAATACTGAGCCGGAAGCGGTTGTTTTCGCTTTGCATGAAGCCGTAATGCAGGGAGGGATAGAACTCGCCGCCGTCGCGCCTCAGATTCGCATCCGGCATGTCGGTTTCCGTGAACTCGTAACGCAAGCCCAGTTGCAGGTGATGACGGTCGTCGATTTGCCAGGTGTCTTTGAGATAGGCATCGCGGCGCCGCTCCTCGATGCGGAAGACACCGCCGAGTTCGACCTCCTCCATCTCGCCGTCTTCAAATTCAAACAGGCGGAAGTCCGCATCGCGCTTGCGTTGGGCCAGATCGATGCCGGTTTCGATGCGGTGGTTACCGCGCACGAAAGCAAAAGCGGCTTTCAGGCCGGTTTCCCGGTCTTCGGTGCGATCGGTTTCCAGTTCTTCCTGAACGGCCTCACCGTCCTCGAACACGCCGATATCCAACCGGCTGTCGATGGAAAAAGCGTTGTGGCCGGCGCTGAGCCGCAGTTCGCCGAAATCGGAAACGGGACGGCGGTAGGCCAGACGCGCGCCCCAGTTTTCCCGGGAGGTATCGCCGAAGTCGAAGATCTCCTCCTGAACCTCGCCGGCTTCCGAGAAAATGGCCGTTTCATCCTCCTTGCGCTCATCGGCCAGGTAGGATAGGGCGCCGGAGAAGGCGGCGCCGTTGCCCGAATCGATGTTGAGATCGGTATTCAGGGCAGTATCCCTGCCGTCCAAGATATTGGTCTCGTCCTTGAAAATCTCGGTCCCTTCACCGTCGACAATGTCGGTCAACTGACTTTTGGGATTGTGCCGCTGTTGCGCCGAACCGGTGATGCTGTAGGACACATTGCCCCGCCGGTCCCGCCAGTTCATCCCCGTCCTACCCCGGTGCTTTTGGTCCTGGTCGCTGTATGCATGGCCCAGGAGCAGGTCGAAGCCGCTCTCGCCCGCGCTGTCCTTCAGGACGATATTGATGGTGCCCGCGATGCCCTGCGCGTCGCCGCCCGCCTCGGGCGCGCGGATGACCTCGATGCGCTTCACCAGGTGGGCCGGGATGCGGTCGATAACCAGGGTCCGGTCGTTGCCCGCGCCGGGCACCCGCAGGCCGTCGATCAGAATACGGGTGTATTGCGGGCCGATGCCGCGCATCTGAGGCCGGTCGAACTCGCCGGCGTCCGCGGAGCCGCTGATGCCGGGAATGCGCTTCAGGATATCGCCCACACTTTGGGGCTGGAAGCGTTCGAAGAAGCGCTGATCATACACCAGCTTGGGCGCGCTGCCGTCGCGGCCCGCAAAATCCTCGGGCGTGTAGACCACGGTCATCGACTCGCGGACAGGCGCGCCCTCTTCCTGGTAGGACAAACCTTGGTGGCCGGCAAACAGGCAAATGATAATCCATACGGGGGTTTTCATATCTCCCTCACTTTCCGGGCGCGGTGACGAGACTCTTGAGGTTATCTTAAGATTCGTTCATTAAGATTCAATTAATGTTGGGGGGAAAGATAAGGCTGAGGGTCAGGTTTCCCCGGTAGAGGCGGGTTTTGATATCCATGCCCAACAGACCGGCGAAGGATTCGACAATGGACAGGCCCAGACCGGCATTTTCACTGCCGGTTCGGGACGCATCCTTTTGCCAGAAACGATTGAACATTTGGGACAGGTCTCCTTCTTCAAGTTGAGGCGCCGGATTGGTAAAGGCAAGCGCCAGGCGTCCGTTGAGCTCGCGGCTCTCCAAAACCAAGGTGCTGCCCCGGGGACTGTAGGTAACCGCGTTGCTGATCAGGTTTTGGATGATTTGGTCCATCATGGCCCCGTCAGAAGACACCAGCAGGCCTTCCGCAAGACGATTGTCCAGTTTAATCCGGCGACGTTGTGCGGTTTCGGCAGACCTGGTCCATGCTTTACCGATGACGGTTGCCAGGTTCACGGGTTCGTGGTTCACCACGCGGGCGCCGGTATCGCATCGGGTCAATTCCAGCAGGTTGGAAACCATGCCCTGCATTTCAAGGGTTACCTCGCGCACATCGCCGAAGAAATCGCTCACCATCTCGGTATCCTCGGGGTCCTTGGCGCCCACCTCGACCAGGGAGCGGAGCTCGGCCAGGGGCGTGCGCAACTCGTGGGCTACGTCGGAGGTGAAGCGGCGCTCGCGGATGACGGCGCTTTCCAAACGCTCCAACAGGGTGTTGAGCTGATCTACCATGGCGCGCAACTCGCGGACCGGTTCCTCCAGGGTAATCCGGGCATCCAGTTGCTTGGGATCGATGGCCTTTACCTGGGCCCGTAGGTCTTCCAGGGGTTTCAGGCCCTTGTTCAAGGTGTAGCGCCCCTGGATCAGGCAAATCACCAGCGCCCACACCAAAGCGGCCCAGATCATGCGGTTCAGGGAGGTCGTCAAGTTGTCGAACGTCTCGCGCTTGCGGGCCAGCAGGAGCGTGACTGCCTGATCCGGGCGGGTTTCGGCCGAGAGGCTGCCGTCCACATCGGCGTCTTCCTTCTGGGCCAGAAACGAAAGGCGCACCAGACGGCAAAGGCCCGCGCCTTCCAGGTGAATGTCCCGGTACACGGGTTCCGGCGTGAACCCGTGGGCCACCGGCAACTCCCGGTCGCCCAGGGACTCGGAACGCTCCAGCAGGGTACCGTTCGGCAGCCAGACTTCAAAGTATTCAGGGCCTTCCGGGCTTTCGAATTCGGGCATGAACTCCCCGGCGTAATCCAGCTCGATGCCCTCGTCGAACTCCTTGGTCAGGGTGACCAGGGCCTGTGCCCGTTTCTCCAGCTCCTCGTCGAAAAGCTGGTGGAGCAAGATTTTTTCCAGCGCGCCGGTCAATAAGAAGCCGATGAGCAGGATGTTGAGGCCCGACCAGAAGATCAGGTCCCGGGTAAGGGCTCCGCGGATGGACGGCTGTCTACCCCTGAACCACCTCATGGGATGACATACCCGAATCCGCGACGGGTTTCGATGAGGCTGGGTTCATCCCCGGATTTGATTTTCTTGCGGATATTGCAGACCACCACGTCGATAATATTGCCGGCCACTTCGCCGTATCCGGCGTACAAATGCTCCAACAGGGCCTCGCGGGTGACGACCCTGCCGCGCCGGGCCAACAGGTACTCCAGCAGGGTGAATTCCTTGGGCGTGAGCGAAATCTCGTGATCACCCCGGTAGGCCTTGCCAAGCGCCGTGTTCACCTTCAGCGTGCCCACCTGAATCGTCGGGTCCTTCGTTTCATAACGTCGGCGAACCAGCGCACGGGTCCTGGCCACCAACTCGTCAAAGTCAAACGGTTTGATCAGGTAATCGTCCGCGCCCATCTCCAAACCCTTGATGCGGTCTTGCACCTGGTCCTTGGCGGAAAGGATCAACACGTGGGTCTTGAAGCCTCGCGCGCGCAGCTTCTTCAGCACTTCCAGACCGCTCATGCCGGGCAGCATCAGGTCCAGGATCAACACATCGTAATCGTAGGCCGCCGCAAATGCGTAGCCTTCCTTGCCGTCGCCGGCGGTGTCTACCGCAAACCCTTCTTTTTCCAGGCCACGCTTCAGGGTACGTTGTAATCTTGCTGAATCCTCGATGATCAGTAGCTTCATCGAAACCTCACACATCCCGGAGGGTTCCAGTGTACCACACGCCGTCCGGTCTTTTCCTTACCTCAGGAGCCGCTGTGCGCGGGTAAGGTAAAACCCAATTTAGCGGGCCTTCATTAAAGAAAGATTAAGATGATGAACGTTTTTTCCCGGCAGGTCATCATATAAAATATCGAAGCGGCATTAATCTATTCTTAATCTTCACCGGCCAGACTTAATGATGAATAAGGCCGGTGGGGGAGACCATGATGGCACAAGAAGAGCAAACCCATATCGACCGGAAAATCGGCCCCTATCTGCTCGAACGAAAGCTGGGCCGGGGTGGTATGGGGTCCGTATACCTGGGCCGCCGCCATGATGACGAACTGGAAATGACCGTGGCGGTGAAACTGGCCCATGAAAAGTTTGCCGCTTCCGGGTTGGCCGGTCGCTTCCGCCGGGAGCGCCAGTTGCTGGCCGACTTGAAGCATCCCTACATCGCCATGTTGCTGGACGCGGGCACTACCGAGGACGGCAAGCCTTATTTCATTATGGAACATATCGAGGGTCGGACCATCGATGCATGGTGTACCGCCGAACAACCCGCTCTGCCCGATCTGCTGCGTTTGTTCCGCAAAATCGTCTCCGCCGTCGGTTTTGCGCATAAGCGGGGCGTGGTGCATCGCGACCTGAAGCCCGGTAACCTGATGGTCAGCGAGGAGGGCGAGCCCAAGCTGCTGGATTTCGGCATTGCCTACCTGGCCGGCGACGAAGTGCTGACCGGGGTCGGCGAGGCCCTGCTTACGCCGGAGTACGCGGCCCCCGAACAGTTTCAAGGCCGGCCCGTGACCGCCGCGACCGATATCTATGCCCTGGGCCTGGTGCTGCTGGAATTATTGACGGGAAAGCGCCCCGGCAGTTGGGGCTGTTCCCATTTGGATGCCGTGACCCAACTCATTACCTCCGGCCGTTCTCTGGACACGGACAAAACAACCGGCGGTCCGCGAACCACGGCTCACTCCCTATTGGCGACCGGGGACCTGGAACCCTTGTCGACCGTCCATAGCGCCGACGACCTGGCTCTGATGGAAGCGGAGACACTCATTCAAGCCGTGAATGAACAGGCGAAAACCATCAAGGCGGGACCGCTTGCCTCGGAAACGGAAACCGGAATAACCGTGGTTACGGATGTGCTCGCCCAACCGCCTCGCCGTCGTTGGGTCAACGGTCTTCCGCCGGAGGTGGTGCCGAGATCGGACCCGGTGGATGATGCTGAGAATGGCCGGCAGGAGCCCGTTCCCGAAGCTCTCGGGCACGTTTTGAGAACCGCCCTGGCCCCACGGCCCGAATACCGCTATGACGTCGCCGGCGAACTGCTCGATGACATCGACCGGGTGCTGGCCTCGCTACCGGAAACCCAACGGACGTTGCCCACGGAAAAGAAATTCGACGCCGTCTTTTGGTACCACCCGCAAGACAAAGCCATGGTTGAAGAACTGGCCTTCAAGCTGGCCGATCGGGGCCTGAAAGTCTGGCTGGATGCATGGGCTCTCCACCCCGAATTGGAAAACTCGCGTGAAATGGGCGCCGCCCTCGATGCCGGTCACGCCTGTCTTGTGTTCGTGGGTCCCGGGCAAACCAGGCCCTGGCTCGATGATATGGCCACTCGCGACCGTCTGGCCCTTCGAGCCGGCGATCTGCAAATCTTTCCGGTACTACTGCCGGACGCCGACTTCCCGGAGAAACAAAGCGAACTGCCGGCCGCGTTGCGCGGTCTGATGTGGACAACCCTTTCCCATGATCTCGACGATTCCGAGGTGGAGCCCCTGGCCCGCGCTCTTCAAAACACCCGTTTGCAAGCCCATGCCGAGCCCACCGGGATTTGCCCCTTCCGAGGTTTGGAAGCTTTTCGCGAGGAAGACCGTAAATTCTTCTTCGGCAGGGAAGCTGTCAGCCAACGCATTGTGAAGCACCTGGAGGAAAACCCCTTCATCGGCGTGTTGGGCCCCTCCGGCAGCGGCAAGTCTTCCGTGGCCCTGGCCGGAGTGGTGCCTCAGTTGGGAGAGCTGGGTTTTGTGCCTCTGCTGATGACGCCTACAGCGCGCCCACTGGAAGAGTTGGCGTTCAAGCTACAGGGCTTGTTCCAAAAAGAAGGGGAGAACCAAACTGCTGAGATGCTGCTGAATCGTCTTCGCGGTGCCAAAGAAAGCCTTTATTTCATGTCCCGGGAGTTATTTTCGGCCGGAGCAAGTCGCGGTTTGTGCCTGGTCATCGATCAGTTCGAGGAAATCTTCACCCTGGTTGCCGATGACGAAAGCCGAAACCGTTTCGTGGACTTGCTGTGTTACGCGTTGGACCAACCGGAGAGCCGGGTAACCGTGCTCCTGACCATGCGCTCCGATTTCCTGGGCAAGAATGTGGCCTTCCCGGACTTGAACAGCTATATCGTGGAAAATTCCATCCAGGTAGGACCCATGAGCCGGAATGACCTGGCGCGGGCGATCGAATGCCCGGCCCGGTTGGCGGGCCTGAGCCTGGAACCCGGCCTGTTGGACCGCATTCTGGACGAGGTCACCGGCGCCTCCGGCGAGTTGCCGCTGATGGAACACGCGCTGTTGGAATTGTACGAACGTCGCAACGGCGGCCTGCTCACCCTTCAGGCATACGAAGAAATCGGCGGCATCGAGGGCGCCCTGGCCCGCCGGGCCGAAGCCGAATACGGGCAACTGGACGACACGGGCCGCGAGACCTTGCGCAAAATGTTTACGCTTTGCCTGATTCACCCGGGCGAGGGCGTCGAGGACACCCGCCGCCGTGCAACCCGTGAAGAATTGACGGCCGTGGGCACCACGCCGTCCCTGGTGGATAACCTGTTGGAACGCTGGGTGCAGGCTCGCCTTCTGACCAGCGCGGGGGACAATGAACGCGGCCGGGTGATGATTGACGTGGCCCACGAAACCCTTATCCGTAAATGGGATCGCATTCGCGCTTGGATGACCGAAGATCGGGAAACCGCTCGTCTCGTTGGACGCTTGCGCAGATCCGCCCAAGCCTGGGAAGCATCGGCCCGGGACCGGGACCTCCTGCTGCGCGGCGGACCCTTGATGCAGATGGACGACCTGGTCAAACGCGAGAGCGCCAACCTGGGTTCTCTCGAAAAAGAATTCGTCGCCGCGGGTTTGCGTCATGCCCGACGTCGTAAGCACCTGGCCGTGTTTGCCGGATGCCTTGGTTTCGTACTGGCCGGGGTGGCTTTTGCCATGTTCTTCACCGCCCGCTCAGCCAGACAGGACGCGGAAAAAGCCCAAGACCAGGCGGAAGAACGCACCCGCCAGGGCAATTACAACCTGGCCATGATGTTCGACCAGAAAGCGGGAACGGCCCTTAATGCCGGGCGTCCGCATGAGGCGTGGCTATACGCAACGGCCGCTCTGTCTCGCGATATTCCCGCCGGCAAAACCCTGCCCGGACCCGCCGGCCGTTTTGCCGACCCGGATATGAACGCGGCGGGCCGCATGATCTGGGCCTCACCGGTCGCTATACCCGCAAACAGCACCGCCCTGTCGCCTGACGGCGACCTGCTGGCCATGGCCGGTAACGATCACACCATTCGCCTGGCGAGCGTGACGGACGGAACACCCGCCGGCCTGTTGCCCGGGCATCATCAGACCATTCACACCATGACGTTCAGCCCGGACGGCCGCCTGCTGGCCTCCGTTTCGGACGACCGAACCGTACGGGTTTGGAACCTGCCGGACGGGGGTTGGGCCGTCGGCGAGGCTCGCTTCGTCCTGGAACATCGGGAGACTCTGACCGCTGCCGTTTTTTCTCCGGACGGCCGGAAACTCTTCACCGCCTCCGAAGACGGCGCCATCCGTTCCTGGGACATGGCAACAGGCGCCTTGACCCTTTCCCGCGAGAAGGACGAACCGGTTCGCGCCCTCGCCGCTTCCCAAGACGGTAAGACTCTGGCCTACGGTTTACCGGGCGGCGCCGTCGGCCTTATTGCCCTCAACACCGGCAGCGAGCAACGGTTTGAAGGCGGGGCCGCCGTGCGGGAACTGTGTTTTGCCGGTGAATACCTGGCCGTTACCCGTGATGACGGCAGTATCAGGGTGTTGGACCCGGAAGATAATGACACGGTCTTCAGAGCCGGCCGCAACAGCGGTGTGGCCGCCATGACCGCGCTGCCGGATCGTTTGTTTACCCTGGACGGAAACGGCGCCGTCACCGTCTACAGCATAGAGGAAGGCAAAGTCATCGGCCGATGGCAGGCATTTCCCGGTGAAGGCGGCGAGGACGATGACAGTGAAGATGAAGCCGAGGACGATAACGGCGAAGACGAAGCCGAGGACGATGAAGGCGAAGACGATGACGAGGATGATGAAAACGAGATTGATGATGAGGAAGACGAAGCCGGCGAGGATGATGAAGTCCGGGAAAGCATAAGATCGATCAAAGGCAGCTTACAAGTCGCCCGCAACGGTGACCTGTCGGCCGGTGTCTTAAGCGGCGGGTTTCCCACTTTATGGCGTCCCGATTCCGGCGAGGTCATCGCCGCTCCGGCCGGTCACGCCTCGGAAGTTCTGAGTGCGGTCTTCTCCCCGGACGGCAAGTATTTGGCTACCGGCTCCGGCGACAATACGGTGAAACTGTGGCCTCTCCAGGAATCCAAACCCGTGATCACGCTTACCGGACACACGGACGAGGTCTTGGATACGGCCTTTTCTCCGGACGGGCGCCTGCTGGCCTCCTGCGCGGCGGACCACACCATCCGGCTCCGGGACATGAAAAATCCGGCAGAGGCTGTCACCCTGACAAAACATACCGACGAGGTAACCAGTGTCTGCTTTTCGCCGGACAATCGCCTGTTGGCCTCCGTGTCAGCGGATGAAACCCTGCAACTCTGGGACCTGACCGGCGAAACCCCGCAACCTCGCGCAACCCTTCGCGGTCACAAGGGGCCGGTTCAGGGGGTCGCCTTTTCGCCGGACGGGCGCCTGCTGGCCACTGCCTCGGGCGATGAAACGGTCAAGCTATGGGCTGTGGCCTCGGGCCGGGTGCTCCGTACATTTAGAGGGCACAAGTCAAATGTGGTGTCCGTGCTGTTTACACCCGACGGGAAGACGCTGGCCTCGTCATCGGATGATCGCACGATCAAGCTCTGGTCCGTCCCCGACGGAGCCCTCGTGGGAACCTTGACCGGACATCGCTCCGATGTAGCCGGCCTGGCCTTCTCCAAGGACGGAACCATTCTGGCCTCCGCTTCTGACGACCAAACCATTCATCTATGGGACATGACAACCCGGACACTGAAAACAACCCTGGCCGGTCATGGCGCCCCTGTCGTCGGTGTGGACTTCTCCCCGGACGGTAAGACCCTGGCCTCAGCCTCGGAAGACCGCACGGCCCGGCTATGGGACGTCAGCACTCGGGTCGAAACGTCGCTCATCGAGGCACACGGGTCGGCGGTGGTCAGTCTGGCTTTCTCCCCCGACGGCGCCTGGTTGGCTTCGTCGTCCGAGGACCAAACCGTCAAGCTTTGGCGTAAGGGTCGCTGGGATGAAGCAGTCACCTTGCGGGGCCATACCTCGGATATCGGCAGCGTGGCCTTTTCACCGGACGGCAGGCAACTGGCGTCGGCCTCGGACGATCGCACCGTCAAGCTATGGGACGTCCGTCGACCGGAGCAAGCCGAACTGGTCAGAACCCTTCGAGGCCATGAGGCTGAGGTTGTCAGTGTTGCCTATGCACCTGACGGCCGCATGCTGGTCACCGCCTCCGATGATCGAACCATCAAGCTCTGGGACCTGGCGGACGGCAAGGAACGCGCTACCTTGACGGGCCACGAGTCGGATGTGGTCAGCGTCATCTTCTCCTCGGACGGAAGCATGCTGGCAAGCGCCTCCGATGACAGGACCATCCGCTTGTGGGACGTGAGCCGATCGGTGGAAACGACCAAATTCACGGGTCATGCCTCGGATGTAACCGCCGTCGCCTTCTCTCCGGACGGCAACCTGCTGGTCTCCGCCTCCACTGATCTGACCCTGAAGCTGTGGGATACGGTACGAGGAACGGAGCTACTTACGCTTACCCAACAAGGCGCTTTCGCGGACGCGGTCGCCTGGTCGCCGGACGGTAAACTGCTTGTCGCAACCGGTAGCGACGGCATCGTGCGCCTGTGGCGTGTGCTCCGACCCGCCGATGCCGAGGGTTTGACATGTCTGCCCCTGGCTCACCTATCCGGGCACGGCGGCGAGGTGAACTCCGCGGCCTTTTCGCCGGACGGTCAATTACTGGCCACGGGTTCCGGCGATCAAACCATCCGCCTCAGCCGTCCCGGCGACCTGAACCCGATCACGAGCAACCACCATGACCGGGCTGCCATGAACCGCTTGTTTCAAAGATCGCTCCATCACTTCGGCTACCGCCTGGACGGGTTCCAACTGGTTGATGAACCCCGCTTCGCCCTGCAAATCGTCGGCGGAAAGCCCGCCTCCGGGTTGACCCAAAGACGGCCGGAGAATCAGAAGCTAGGCACCTGGCTTGCCAATCCCCGATGATTAAAAAAAATTTGGGGGTAATAACCGGATCGATCGGTATCCATGGTGAAGCCGGCCGCTGATGGATCGGCGGCTCCTTATCGACGAAACCCTGCATCTTCCCGGTTCTCGGGACATGGGATTCGTTTTCCCAAATTGCCCAAGGAGAATGGTGTGTCTATTTTCAAGTATGTTCCCCTGATGGTTATGGCTATGATCGCAACACCCGAAAACCTTATCGCCGGTTCGAACCAATTGGCCGGCAAAGTAGTCACTGGAACCGAGAGCCTTCCGGTGGTTCAGGCTCGAGTCAGCCTGGAGGGCATCGACCGTCAAACGCAAACCGATCAAGAAGGAAGGTTCAGCCTGAACGACCTGCCCGGCGGCAAATACCTCGTGCATGTCAGCAAGCCCGGATTCTCGGCCGTTGTGATAACCGCCTCGGTGGGCAACACCAACCTGGCCGTTTCCATGGCCGAGGAAGATCAGCGGCTGATCGAGTCGATTGTGGTCACACCCGGCCGCTACGCCCTGAAGGCGGCGAAGGTTGAAGGCGAACAGTTTCTCAGCCAGGAGTTGATTCGCCACATGCCCAAGTTCGGCGATGACCTGTATCGAACCGTGACGACCTTACCCGGAACCTTCGGCGACAATATTTCCGCGCAATTCAGCGTGCGCGGCGGGTTGGAAAATGAAACCCAGGTTCTGATCGACGGCATGGAGATCTACGAACCGTTTCACCTGAAGGATTTCGGTGGCATCTTCAGCATTTTGGACCCCGAGGCGGTGGGTTCCCTCAGCCTGAGCACCGGCGGCTATACGGCTGAATACGGCAACCGCATGAGCGGCGTATTGGAAATGCAGACCCTCAACCCGAGCGATCGCCGCACCCAGGCCGGTATCAGTTTCTCCAACGCCGGCGTGATGACCCAGGGAACCTTTGCCGACGGTCGCGGGCAGTACCTGGTTTCGGCCAGGAGGGGTTATGTGGATATCCTGCTGGCCATGGTGAATGAAGACGAGGATGTCAAGATTCCCTACTTGGATTCATTGGGCAAGATTCGTTACACCCTTAACAACCGGCACGATCTTTCGATGGCTTACCTGTTGTCAGATGACGAGGTCGATTTCTCCGATCAAGACGAATTCGAAAACGAAGAAGTGGTGACCGCCTACGGCAGCAACTACGTGTGGACCACGCTGGAATCCCGGTGGACCGACACCCTGCAATCACGAACCGTGCTTTATCGCGGTAATGTGGATCGCGATCGCCTGGCCATTGACGAGGAATTTTTCGAAAACGACGAGTTCTACCTGCGCGATGTGCGCGACCTGACCTATCAAGGCCTGAAGCAGGACTGGAGCCTTGCCTTATCCACCAATCACCTCTTGAAATTCGGCTGGGATTATCGCGACTCCGAGGCTTCCTATGATTACCTGGGTACGGTCAGCCGCGACGATTCCCTGTTCGGCAATCTGAGTCGTCATGTACAACACCGGTTGGCGCCCGACGGCGACAGCGTCAGCGCCTATCTCACCGATCGTTTCTTCCTGGGTGAGCGTCTTACCGTGGAACTTGGCTTGCGCTACGATGATCATTCCTGGATCGATACCGATATGGTCAGTCCGCGCCTGAACCTGGCCTACGAGATCGGCGATGATACCGTTGTGCGTCTGGCCGGCGGCCGTTACTACCAGCCTCAAGGTCTGCAAGACTTGCAGGTGGAGGACGACGTCATTACCTTCTTCGAGTCGCCCTATGCCGATCAATTCACGGCCGCGGTGGAGCATCGTTTCAGCAACGGCCTGGAGTTTCGGGCGGAAGCCTACCTGAAGCAGTACGAGGACCTGTTCACCCGCTTCCAAAATATCTACGACCATCGCGAACCCTTCGGCGAGGTCGAGGACGATCGTATTGCCATTGCCGCGGAACGCGGCGAGTCGCGCGGCATGGACCTCATCCTGCGCGGCCGTACCGGGCAGAAGATCAGTTGGATGGTGAACTACACCTGGCAGGAAGTCGAGGACGAGGTAGACGGCGAGATGATTCCGCGCCAATGGGGTCAGCCGCACAACGTGAAGGCGCACCTCAACTGGACGGTGAACCGCAAGTGGAATATGCACTTCGCCTGGGCCTACACCTCCGGGTGGCGGACTACTGCAGCGACGCTGGTTCCCTTCCAACAGCCCAACGGCTTGACGGGCCTCAAGGCAGAATTGGGACCGCTCAACGGCGAATCGTTGGATGATTTCCACGCCTTGGATTATCGTCTGACCAGAAACTTCATGAAAGCGGACAACAAGGGTTTTTCCTTTTTCCTGGACCTGGCCAATGTCTACGCCAGAGAAACCCCGATTGGACTGGATATTGACTACTACCGCGACGGCAACGGCAACCCCTGGATCGATGTAGACGAAGAAACGTCACTTCCTCTGCTGCCGTCGCTGGGTTTCACCTGGGTCTTTTAATCGCGCTCTCTTCATTCTCGGACCGGGAGCGCTTGTGCTCCCGGTCATTTCTCAACCGGCCGATCAGAGCTCATGAGCCAGGCGGGCCAGGGTTTCCAGATTGCGTTCGACACAACTGCTCCATGGGTAGGCGCAGTTCAGGCGAAAGTGATGCTGATAGATGGTTTTACGAGCCGTGAACATGGGGCCCGGCGCAAGGCTGATATCGTGTTCCAAGGCGCGCTCGTAAAGCGTTACCCCGCCTTTGCCCTCGGGCAGGGCGACCCATAGGAGAAAACCGCCCTTGGGACAAGTCATAGTCGTTCCCTTCGGAAACAAGTTGCAGACGGCATCTCGATAACGGTTCATATCGGCCTGCAACGCACGGCGAAAGCGGCGTAGGTGGCGGTCGTAGCGTCCGCCGGTCAGGAAACGGGCGATCGCCTGTTGCGGCAGGGTGGATACGGCCACATTGGTCATGAATTGCAGTTTCTTGATGCCTTCCACATAGCGTTCGTTTGCCATGAAACCTACTCGTAAGCCCGGGCTCAGCGTTTTGGAGAAACCGGAGCACAGCATCACGCGTCCCGAGCGGTCATATGCCTTGACAGGTCTGGGGCGGTTCTTGCCGAAATGCACGTCGCCGTAGATATCGTCCTCCACCAGCATGCTGTCATAGCGTTCCAACATCTCCGCAAGGCGCTGTTTGTTTTCTTCAGGCATCAGGGAGCCCAAGGGATTGTTGAAGTTGGGCACGAACAGGCACACCTTGACGATTCCGCGCTCCAGCAACCCTTCCAACACATCCAGGTCCACACCTGTTTTGGGATCGGTGGGGATCTCGATCGCCTGTAGGTTCCGGTTTTCGATGGCCTGTAACAAACCGAAATAGGTGGGCGATTCAATAGCCACGGCGTCGCCGGGTTTGCACAGCAGCCGAAGGCAGAAGTTGATGGCCTCCAAACCGCCGGACGTAATCACCAGGTCGCGCGGCGATATGGCGCAGCCCCAATCGATGGACCGCCTGGCGATCTCGCGTCGCAACCGCTCGTCACCCGGGGGGAACTGGTAGTTGATCAACTCCTCGCGGTTTTCCCTGGCCAGGGAGCCGATGATCTTGCCCATTTCTTCAGCAGGCAGGTGATGCGGGTCCGGCGAGGCGCAACCGAACATTCGGTTCGGTGAATTCTCGATGGTGTGGGCGAACGAGGCGATCAGGTCGCCTTTGGTAACCTCGATGCGCACCGGGTCGGTTTGCGGGTTCTCGTATTCCATGGCATCGCGTTGCGGCATGCCGCTCACATAGAATCCCGATTGCGGCAACGCCTCCAACAAGCCTTTTTCTTCCAGAACGGTATAGGCTTTCATCACGCTGGCGATGCTCACGCCCAGCTTCTCGCTCATACGCCTCAGCGAGGGGGCCTTGTCCCCGGGGCTCAGCGTTCCATCCGAGATCATGCCCGCGATTCGGGTAACGATTTCTTCGTAAATAAAGGTCTTGGTTGCCGGCAAGGTAGCCTCCCTCGATGCGCTCGCTCTCATGGGTAATATAGATTAACTGTACGGCAAAAAAAAGAAAAAAGTGTATCTGTTATTGTTCTCTGTCATGGTCCATATTGTATAGGACAGAACCCGGAGCGGTTCCAAAAAGCGCGCGATCCTTATGACCAGGCCATGGAGGATGTCGTGAACCTCGATGCAAATACGGCGGCGTTTCGCCGAGGGTTGCATCAGGCTGCCGACAAGAGGGCAGACTTGTGTGACGAATTGGATCAGCAGAAGTTAATTCATGGAGCCGGTTCCAAAAAGTCGGCCGGTTACTTCAACGCACAACACCCCATGAAGGGCGTCGATCCCGCGCAACTGATCGATGAGCCGGACGAGGAGGTGACCGCTTGAGCGCCGTAGCACAAAACTCCTGGCAGGGAGTGAAAGCCGTATCTCCCCTGCTGCCCGGCATTTTTCCCTTCGGCGTCATTGCCGGGGCCTCGGCGGTGGAATTGGGCCTGCCGACCATGCAGGCGCTGGGCTTGTCGCTCTTCGTCTTTGCCGGCGCCTCCCAATTGGTCCTGGTCGAGATGTGGGACCGTCAGGCGCCCGCCCTGATCCTGCTGGCCACGGTGTTGGTTGTGAACCTGCGTTTTACCATGTACAGCGCGGCCCTGGCTCCGCATTTCCGCGGTATGTCTTCCCGTTGGAAATCGGTGCTGGCCTACCTGCTCACCGATCAGGCCTACCTGTTGTCCATCGGACGCTACGAGGACAAGGTGCAAGGGACCAAATGGTTCTACATGGGCGTAGCCTTGACGCTATGGATCGTGTGGCAGGCCGGCACGGCAACCGGCGTTTTCCTGGGCAACACCCTACCGGACAGTTGGTCGCTGGATTTTGCCGTGCCCTTATCCTTCCTGGCTTTGTTGATTCCTTCCCTGAACAGCAGGGGCGCCTTGATCGCAGCGGTTACGGCCGGAACCCTGGTCCTGCTGACCCGACTGATGCCCTTCAACCTGGGACTGATCGCCGCTACCCTGGCCGGAGTTGCGGCCGGCATGCTTACGGAAAGGAGATCCTGATGCCGCAAGGACTAACGCTTTGGCTGGTGATCCTGGTGGCGGGCGTCGGCACCTTCGTGCTGCGCTTGTCCTTCATCGTGTTGCTGGAAAAGATCAAAGAACCGGAAGCCATGCGCCGCTCCCTGAAATACGTACCCCCGGCCGTCATGGCGGCCCTGGTAGCTTCAAGCATCCTGGTCAATGACAATCAACTCTTTGTGAGCCTGGACAACCACCGCCTGACCGCGGCCCTGATCGCGGGATTGGTCGGTTGGCGAACCAAAAGCCTTTTGTGGACCATTCTTACCGGATTGATCGCGCTATTTGCTTTAACGAGCCTTTAACTCTCTCCTAAGAGTTGCCCGGTCTCCGACCCCGGCGGCAGGCGGCGCCACGGCCGTCAACTGCTCTCGGGGTCGGGCCGGGTCCTTTTCCACTGTCCAATGCAAATCAAACGAGCGTTGGTGGCCGGCCCAGGGAAATATGCACGCTTCGGTGTCTTTATGCAGGTGTTCCGAAGGGGTCGAATTTTTCCACGATCGTGGAAAAATCTGAAGACATTTTCCACGATCGTGGAAAAATGAAAAAACGGGTTTTCATCTTATGGATTCAGAGGAGTTTAATATTTTGAATTTAACGGTGTCTTTTCCGCGATCGTGGGAAAAATGAGTCATGAATTGGTTGATCGACATGGGTGACTGCATATTTTAAGCGAGTTAGCGGCATTTTGACTGCTATTTAAGCATATTATGCCAGAAATTTTGTGAGAATTACGTTTACAAATTCTATGATGTACCCCGGTAGCCTTCAATCTAAGAATAGTTTACGAGAAAAAAAATGAAAATTTCCGGGTTAAAAAGACATGTGTGCAATGGAGTCAAGCCGCCGGCTTAAGTCGATTGCACACCTGC
>JAAUYB010105276.1_pt1 | contig 17050 bp, 22 predicted proteins | sample 7278071 | NCBI WGS metagenome assembly JAAUYB01 (sample SAMN14350121, study PRJNA611818) | marine sediment metagenome | isolation source: surface marine sediment (1.8m) | place: French Polynesia: Moorea | collected 2018-08
AAGCGAGCACGGCGCCAGGGGCACGAGTCACGACCTCGTCTCCGAGGTCATCCCGAGGTCATTAGCGCAGGAGGTCACCGCCGCCGACGCCAGACAGGCAGACAGGCAGGGTTGAGCGTGAAGTTCATTTCGACCCCTGTCGCACCGCGAGAGGCCTCCATACAAGAGAGAGACGAGGAGAGAGATAAGGCGGCGCTCGAGACAGGTGGGGCCGAGGGAGGGAGCGGAGGAGCGCCAGTCCAAGTGGATCGCCCTACCTTGCACTTTGTGGGCCTCTCTCGTCCCCCTGTTGGAGTGTCCGGGCGGCCACTGACCCGGACTTGGTGGCTGCGTGGCCCTGTTCTGCATGGGCCAGGGGCAGGGCGCCATGATGGAGGAAGAGTGGCAGGGCGAGGCCGTGGAGGTGGAGCCGGTGGACTCGGACGAGGCGGCGGGGCAGGGGCACAGGGAGCAGGACCCTGAGGAGGAGGAGGATGAAGATGGTGCCGGTCCCTCGCAGCAGAGGAGGAGCGAGGGCGGCGTGCGGGTGGTGCCGGCGGGCGCAGAGTCAGACTCGTCCTCGTCCTCGTCCTCCGAGGAGGAGGAGGAGGCGGAGGAGGGGCGCCGCGGCAACGGCAGGTACAACCTGAGGAGCAGGAGCGGCAGGGGCGGCGGTAGTAGGAGTGGGCGCGGCGGAAGGATCGTGGCCTCGGGCAGGAACGCCCTCCACCAGATCCTGGCTCTCATGGTCGGAAGGTGAGGCACAGATAATAGTTTTTTGCATGTACATTACTGAAGGCAACCCAAAGTCATGTTCATTCTTTGTCCTCCATTCCCTCCCTGGCCTTGGCAGTCTTCGCTGCTTTGCGACCTGTGCGAGGTACTACTCAGTATCGTATCATTTTTCGCAAAAGCTTGCCTTATGCATTACAAGTCTTCGTTGATGTCGTTAAAAGTTTCTTGGCTTCGGTGAATGGCACCGGGTTTCCAGCGCCTATGCAGAGCCTTTGATAGATATTCCTTTCCGCTGTACTGTAAATTGCATAATCTTCCCAACATGCCCGCTGACATTGCTGAACTGTTATTTGCCGCAATCGTAAAGAACTTTGCGAGAGGAAACGGATGCTAATTGTCTTTTCTACAGGGGCGAGTTCCGCTCCGACTCAGACACCTCCGACTCCGCCGAGAGCGGCGACGGCGCCGCCGAAGAGTCCGAAATAGACTTCTGGCCCCTGCGCCGCGGTCGGCGCCCCGGGGTCAGGCGCCTCAGGGTCGACGCCAGGATGACGCAGGAGCTGGACGCGAGTGACTTCTCGCTCCTGACCAGGATGAGGCTCCAGTCTCAAATCCCGGTTTGTGCGGGTGCGCCGCGGTGCGCCATCGAGGTCTCCAAAGACTGCGGCGGAGAAGACAAGGTCAAGGTTCGCCCCGTTTCCAAGTCTTCCTGTTGCTCAGAAACTGCCGAGAAGAAAGAAAGGGTGAAGGCTGCCGAGGTGCATGAGGCGGAGACTGGGCTAAAGGAACTAGCGGTGAGACCCTCGGCCTTTGAGGCAGCCAGTTTCCCTGCCAGGTGAGCTTTTTTGAGATATCCCAATTTGGAATTCGAACACCATCTGGACAAATTTATTCCCTCTCTCTTCCCTCAGTACCTCGTCCTCCCGCGGCATCCGGCGCTCCGTGGTGCTCCCGGCCATGTTGGCCAACCGCGAGATCGGCGGCTTCCGGCGCGGCCGGCGCGGCGCGCGCGGCGGGTGCGGCGGCGCCCTCTCCTTCGGCGGCCGCTGCCTGGTCATGGACTCCTTCCTGCCCAACCACCGCCGCCAGCTGGCCAGGTTCGGCCAAAAGGTCTTCTGCGGAACCTACTCGCGGTGCGGCTCCGTCTTCATGTCGGCCTGCCAAGACCAGAACATCCGCATCTACGACACCTCCGACGGAAACTTCGGCCTCATGAAGACCATCCGGGCCAGGAACGTCGGATGGAGCGTCCTCGACACCGCGCTCTCCCCCGACAGTGCCCACCTAGTATACAGCTCCTGGTGCGACTACAGTGAGTAACTACAAAGACCATTGAGAATAGTTTTGCCTCAAGAAGCTTGAGACTGTTTTTTTGCTTAGTCCACCAAGTGAACGTCTTCGGAGAGGAGGAGAGGCACGTGGCCCTGCCGCTGACCCCGGCCGAGGGACCCTTCTGCCTCTTCTCCCTGCGCTTCAGCAGCGACGGGGTGGAGATCTTGGGCGGAGCAAACGACGGATACCTCTACCTCTTCGACCGGGAGGCGCGCACAGAGTCGCTAAAGGTACATACTACACTTTTGTTCTCGAAAAATATTTGCTTTGCGTCCAGATTGCGAAAATTGGCCGGGAGATAAGGGCGGATTGTATGTTTCGCAACTTGTAATTTGGGTCAGATGTGTTAAAGGTTTCTCTTAAATTCTTGCAGATCCCCGCCCACGACGACGACGTGAACGCGGTGGCCTTCGCCGACACGACCACCCACATCCTGGCCTCCGGCGGCGACGACGGCGTCTGCAAGATCTGGGACCGTCGCTCCCTCCGCGAGTCCGACCCCGCTCCGGTGGGCGTCTTCGCCGGGCACGTGGACGGCATCACCTACATCGACCCCCGCGGCGACGGCAGGCACCTCATCACCAACAGCAAGGACCAGAGCATCAAGCTGTGGGACCTGAGGAAGTTCAGCCCCACGGAGGCCGTCGCGGAGACCAGGAGGGCAGTCAACAGCCAGGTTTGAGACGTTGCTTTAGCTCATTTGATGGAATTTTCATTGCTGCAGCATTGTTTAAGTGCATCGGACGACGTTTTTCCTTTAGAGAACGGCTGCCGATTTCTCTCGCCTGTAACTTTTTGGATATTCTCGGAGGACATTATCCACCAAAGAATTTCTGTCTCCTCTAACTTTCTAGATTCTCGGGGTATGTTTTCCTTTAGGGAAAGACTGTCGATTTCACTCCTCTGTAACTTTTTGGATTCTTGCTGCTGCTATTTCCTTCGATTTTTTTACCCAAAGCCAAAACACTGTTTCCTCTCCAAATTCATATGCAGAATTGGGACTACCGGTGGCAGGGCGTCCCTCACTACCTGACCCGCCGCGAGCGCCGCCCGCGGATCGAGCATGACTCCTCCGTCATGACGTACCGCGGCCACACCGTCCTCCAGACCCTCATCCGCTGCCGCTTCTCCCCCGTGCACACCACCGGCCAGCGCTACATCTACTCGGGATGCGCCTCGGGCGCCATCGTCAGTAAGTGTCGGGGAAAAAAATGTTTTTGCAAATATCCGTCAGGAAAACTTTACGGTTTTTTTTCTTTTCCCAGTTTACGACGCTCTCACCGGGGAGATGGTGAAGGAGAACAAGGGCCACAAGACCTGCGTTAGGGACGTCTCCTGGCACCCCTACCTCCCGGAGATGATCAGTTCATCGGTAAGCGTGGCAAATCAGTACCTTCATTTTTTCCTACACAGTCGCAAATAATTTTGGTGGTCTTTTCCAGTGGGACTTTTCGCACTGCCGCTGGCAGTACGTGGAGGAGAGGGCGCAAGACGAGGAGGAGGAGGGCTGCAAGAACAAGGGCTCCGGCGAGGGAGGCAGCGGCTGCGGCGGCGGGAGGGGCAAGAAGAGGCCCGGCGACGACGACGGTCCCAACGAGGACCGGCGGAGACTACTGCTCAACCTGCTCTAGGAAAGAGAGAGAACTGATGGAATGGAATGTTTTTCGCGAGGATATTTGGAACGGATCTTGTGATATCTGTTGCCGCAATAAGGGGAAGAAACTGCGATGACTTTGATATATAGCAACGGGAAAGAAAAGAGACTTGCTACACTACACAACATTTTCCAAACGTTTACGGATATAGAATGAAAACCTGAAGTTTTGTTACGCATTATAATAACTGCGCACAGAAACGCACAAGCGAGAATACAATCAGGACAAACGAGAGAGATAAATTCGTTTCTTCGAGACGAACAAATTATGTAGTAAAATGCGCAAAATCATTCTTCGTCCGCTGCCTTTTACGGGAACTCCCCGGCGGACCTTGAGGCCAGCTGCACGAGGCCGAAGTATGAGTGCGCCGGCAGCATAACCGAGGCTCTCCTTGGCTCCAGGTCCCTCACGCCTAGGACGGAGCCGGACTCCAGGTAGCGCACGCCGGAGGTGAAGCAGGTGTTGGCCTGGAAACGAGTTTTCGTAGCTGCGTTGAAACCTTTCATCTTTGGAAACTAAATTTCCTTGCCTTGGTTGCCGCCTGCCTGGTGTAGGTCATGGTGGTGCAGCTAAGGAAGGGCGAGCCGTCCGCCTCCACCATGTACGAGTTGACGTCGTGCTCGTTCAGATAGTTTATCTGCGAAAGGAAAGTTCTTCTTCCCAAAAACGAACACTTGCAAAACAAGAACAGACTGTGTTCAAAGACCTGCGGCGGAAAAAAATTGCTTAGAAACTGTATTTAGGGGAAGTTTCCCTTCTTGGTTAGATTGGATCTCACCACGAAGAGAAATCTGGTCAGGGAGCAATGGATCCCATCCTGAAGAAAATTATGAGAGATAAAAAAGGGATGGCATAATTCACCCAAAGGTTGAAAGCAAACTGCTTGCCCCCCCCCTCCAGAAAACCGTCAACAACAATAACTCTCACAGTTCTAGTACCTGTCGGCTTCGCCGCAGGTAAAAAAGATCTCACCTGAACGTAGACTAGGTAGATCCCGGCCTCCCCGACAGCCACCGTTCCTTGGGCTGCGTCCAGCGAGAAGGCGCCCCCTTCCGCGCCCGTTCTCCTGGCCCAGCGGGCGGGGCTCCAGCGGCGGAAGACGCCGTCGGCAGAGTTGGAGACGGAGTTGCCGTTGGCGTCGCTGCTGCCAGAGTCCTCGGCCACGTAGTGGACGGCGCTCAGGCCGCGGAAGCCCATCCTCGACAATGAGGAGGAGGAGGAGGAAGAGACGGATGTTCGCAGCTGTTGGTTATTGTGGTGGCTGGAAGGAAGAATTTGTAATTGGAATTGAAATTAAATTCAATGGAAAAAATTGGGATTTTTTTTTCTTAGCCCGACCGATCTCCAGATCTCACAGAAGCCCGGTTCCTTGCGGCTCTGGCTTCCATGCTCTCCTGCTGCTGTTGCTGCTGCCTCCTCTCCTCCAGAAGCTGCTGCTGTCTTTGCTGTTCTTCCTGCTGATCTTGCTCAAGACGTTGCTGTTCTAGGCGCTGTTGTTCTAGACGCTGCTGCCGTTCTAGACGCTGCTGCTGTTCCATTCGTTGCTGCTCCAATCTTTGCCGCCTACGGAGTTCCTCTTGCTGTAGCCTTCGCAGCTCGTCTTCCTCCTCCTCCTCCTCCTGCTGCTGCTGCTGCTGCGATCTCCCCTGCTGCGTGACGATCTGCGACGAGAATGAGGAGGACCTCCCTGACGGCCTTGTGTAGGATCCCCTGAAGGCCCTGGCAGAGGTGGACCAGCCGGACGAAGACGACACGCGGGTCCCGTAACCGGAGGAGGAAGAGGAGGATCCGCCCAAAGAAGATCCCATCGAGTTTCCAGATATGGATGATGATGACGTCCTCCTGCTGCTAGAAACAACCTGGGATTGTCCTCCTCCGTTTCCGCGCTCGACCCAGGCTGCAGAAGTTCTGTTCATGATGATAATAAATGCCGTGGCTTTTTTTTCCAGGGACAAAAACCTTGCCCACTACCTGTGGTGCCTGAGGATGGTCCCTGAGCCGTCGAAATCCTCCCTTGCCTCCACCCTGCGCCTCCTGCCGCCGCCGCCGCCCTGCCTCAGGTTCACTCTCGGCACTGGTAGCGTGGGATCCTATATACAGCGAAAAAGTAGGTACCGTACTAGAGTTTATAATTAAGTGTTAAGAATTCACCGAAAAACAAGGCCACTAAAGTCGAACTATTTTGTACCTGAGGAATCTGGTGGTTCTGCCTGTGCTGGAAGAATGCGTCGTATATCCTGAGACCCTCCGTGTTAAGATCTTCGTTGCCAACGTAGCTAGGTGTAGAACAGGGGGAACATATTTTCCGTCAAAAAAAAGTATTTAATTTTTTTATCAAAAAGTCATACCTAGTTTCCACAATAGGCACGGCAACCTCGGCCTCCGGGTCCGGCTCGGGGTCGCTGGCCGCCTCGGGGTCCGCCTCTGGCTCGGGGCCTGGGACAGGGGCTGCGGCCGCCTCGGGTTCGGGCTCGGGCTCCGGAGCGGCGACCGGTTCGGGCTCGGGTTCTGGTAGCGCTGATGCCTCGCGCTTGAAGCGCTGTACGTTTAGGTATAATTATGCATAGGATATTTGTCTGCGGCGAAGCCCAAACCATGGAACACTCGATGTTGTTGTTGTTGTTGGCGCTACTTTGATATTAAAAAAGTAGACAATCTTTTTTATTTTATAAAAGTTTTGTCTCATGCCTCAAATTTGACTTTTTTATTTGCTTTAGGGATTTTTCAGTTCATGTTGTGAGATTTTTTAGTCATTTCTAGCTTCAAAACTTTGTCAAATCCCGCCGAAGACCTTGTGAGCAGAGTCTGTTTTTAATTAGCCGGAATGATTAAGAATTTATACTACGGATATTGTCCGCAATTACGTCGCAGGGTACGGGGGCAAGAATGATGGCCAAGTTCAAGGTCGGAAAAACTCGCTCTATATCCAGCTTCGATTGAGAACATCTGGTAGTGAACGGCATTATCCGCTCAAGCACAAGGGAAAGAACGTAAAAGGACAAGAAGAGTTGTCTTCCGAGATCGCAAAAAATCACCTTTCTCGACCACTCGGCAAAGTCTGCCGTTTGCATCATGGGGAGCGATAGCAGGACGACCTGCTCCTCCAGGTGCGCCACCCTGACCTCCAGGTCTGCCACGTCCTGCTGGCGTTGAACGTGATGTCTGTTTGGGAAACAAAATAATGTTGCTTTTTTACGAAAAATACAAGTTGATGGAAGATTGCCTTGATCTGACGGCCATGTACGAAGTCACGGCCACGTTGACTGCCAGCAGCAGGAGCAGCAGCGACATCGCCACCGTCCCCAGGGCCTTGGAGCCGGGAGGGTCCACCTTAGGGTGTCCTTCCATGATTTCTATGCGGATAGCTGCTTTTGGGTCCGTCGTTCAAGACAGACTTGACTAGAATGTCTGGGAAGTCGGGAAGCACAATCTCGGAGCCGTAATTTCTTGTTTTTTTCCGCGGACTTGTACGAGGACTGGAAATGCTAAGCGAGTAGCCACCGCCGCATGCAGGATCCTGGTTTTTTTATCCTTCAGTGAATGAACGTTGGATGGGCGGCGAGGTCGAGCATTATTCGCATAAAAAACTAGTCGTCGGGTTATTACGCGAGCGCCTTTCCCCCACCCCCCCTATCCGGAACTCGATATTCCTCTGTCTGGCGCGTTTGGAACTTCAGCACCACATGCAGCATCACCAGGGAATTTCTAGAAATCGTTGCATGCATTTAATTACGGCGAGAATGACGGTAAACGTCCAAATATGCAAGAACTTGGTGCAGGAAAAGACGCAATATTTTTAGGAGAAAGCGTCCAGAGAATTTCTTACCACTCCATCTACTCCATCTACCTATGAAACAGTGCGCTAGTGAAGACTGTACTGCACTTTTTTTGTCACATTGTATACGGTATGCATGATATTTTTTTTCTATGCGCACAGAAAAACATATGTCTCGAGTAAGAAAACAGCAGGAAATTTTTTTAAACCAAGCCGATAACGGATTTTGAGAAAGAAAACTCACTTCCGCTGCGAGCATTTTTTTCCTAGATTGGGGGGGGAAGTTAATGTTTGGAGGGCGAAACATGGCCGGGATCGGTGACAGTCCCCACACCTACTACAACGAGACTGGCGACGACGACGCGGCCGTGATCATGGTGAGCGTGGAGGGGACCGAGTACGAGAGGCTGTGGTCCCTGAGGGCGGGGGTCGCCTACCAGCTCTACGTGGACAGGGCGGGCATCAGGCTCAGGGAGAGGAGCGGCGGAAAAATCAGTAACAACAGGGGCGACTGCTCAATTACGCGCATATCCAGGTGAATTTTTTGTTTACTTTCTGACTTCCTCGCAAAAAAATTCAACTCTTTTTTGCATAAGTATTTTTTTCCTTTCTGCAGGTCTCTTTTGCGAGAGTTTGGCATGAGGCAGTCCGTCGGATACGCTTACTACTACATAAAGGTCGGGTATTTTCGAACCAAATTACAATACACGAGCTATATAAACTTAGCTCTGCTACTGTACTGCTGTTGCAGCAAAGTCAAATAAGACACTACAGCAGTTTTTGACACAAAAAAGTAAAAGCAACCTGAAGTAAACCGCAAAAAAACAGGTGGGAAGCCGTTGCCCGTTCGGAGAGGGTGAGATAAAATTCTACTGCTCGGACGTGGTGGCGCTGGCGGAGTACGTCCGCACCAGGATAAAGTCTCGCCCTCACCCGCACCACCCCATCCCGTCTCCGAGGCCTCCCAGGCCAAGAAGCACCACCGACGCCACCAAAGAACAGGCAAAGATAATAACTTAGCCTCGGTTCATCTTAATGTTCAATTTTATTTCTCATTAATTCAGGCCTTCAAATCCAACATGCCGAAGCAAAAGTCCTCCTCCCAGGCGCTCCCACCACCTCCTTCAACACCGCCCAAGTCCAGGGCCAGGGCCTGGTCAAGGGTCTCCAGCCAGGACTGCAGCCGCGTCCGCAGGGGAAGATCAGGCGGGGATTCTTTCACCCTTCCTAGAGGAGTGCAAGGGCGGCAGCAACAGCAACATCAGGAGGGAGGTGGCCTGATCAAGAGGGCCTGGTCAAAGTCCAAGCTGGGATCGCTCTTCGGAAGGAAGAAGGAATCGAACGGTGCTCCGTCGCCGACCGTGGTGAGATCGTTCGAAAGGCGTTATTCAAATCTTGCAGTCCTGATTTTTCTTACAGGCCGACGACAGCGGCGAATCGTCGACTAATCTCTACGAAGGAGACGAAGACGATTGCACGCGGTACGATAACCCAGACAACTACCAGCACTACCAACCGTCGGAGGACGACCAGGAAAGCGATGACGGGGAGCTTGAGCCGCTGGATTCTTCTGGGCCCTGGCACACCTGCAGCCAGGTCAGGGGCACCGAGTACGACATCTCCGAAGTCGTCCCGGTCAGGAGGGACGTGGAGGAGGACGAGAGCCTGCTAGGGGACCTGTCTCGCGTGCGGGTGGGGGAGGAGGGGGCGGACGTGTACACCGTGCCTATGCACAAGGGAAGCACGAAACTGTAATAACGATATGAACATTCTGACACGGTTTTAATTTTCTAAATGGGCGAAAAATAGAAAAAGGCAAAAAGGTACAACGTGTTCTCCTCCTCCTCAGTTGATGAAGTCCGGCAGCTCCAGCTTCTGCTTCATGATCTGTCCGTACCCGCCCCTCCCTCCGTCGTAGTCGGTCCTGTACTCGTCCCTGACCTGTCCGCCGCTCTTTCCGCGCCCGTACTGCCGCCCCTCGATGAATCCCGCGTCCCAGTCCGTGCGGATGATCCTGTCGTCCAGCCTCGTGCCGTTGACGTAGGCCATGGCGTGGTTGGCGTCCTCCCGCGAGTAGTACTCCACGAAGCAGAACCCGCAGGGCGTCCGCTTGAACTTGTCCAGCCCCATGACGATCCTCTTGACGTCTCCGCACTTGCCGAACAGCTCGAAGAGCTGCTCCTCCGTCGTGTAGAAGGACATGTTGCCCACGTAGAGCGTGGCCGTCTGGCGGAGGAGGCGCTCCTGCTCTCCGCGGGAGCCCTTAAAGTGCTGGTCGCGGTAAGAGGACAGGTCCGTCAGGCTGGTGGTGGAGGACATGGCGGGACAGGTGCACCAGGTGTGGGAGCAGGACCACAGTGGCAGGAGCTGAACACTCAGCGGCTTTTTTTGCAATCAACTTTTTTCAGCTGTTATTTTCAAGGTTGCCAGATTGGCCAAGAGAAGGATATAATGAGAAAAATCTGTCAAAATTAACCTTAGAACAAAGAAAATCATTATTTTACAGTGTATTTACCAGTAAAATTGTCCAATTTATCAGTTTATCCTTTCGCCTTTGTTTGAGTTCTTGTCTTTGTCCCTTTGGAGCGATGGCGGATGGCCTGCTCTCTCCCCCTCTCTTACACATCTGTCAACTCTGTTCGTGAAGGCCTTGTTCGGGAATCGGTTGAGCGCCTCTGTTCCGGCCTCTGTCTGCGTCCGGGTGCCCGGGTGCGGCCTCGGGAGACACCCGGAGGGACGCTGGTCCGCAGACACAAAGATATATCCTTCCCCTGGGGAGCTTCTGTTGCGAAGTGATGGTGATGGCCTCCCGTAAGGCCCTCAGCACCTCGGTGCAGATGACCACGGAGGAGGTGGAGGAGGAGGAGGACGACAGGGCTCCTCTGGTGCGCCAGGATGACCGCGGCGGCGTCTCCGGCGGCGTCTCCGGCGGCGTCTCCGGCGGCGGCGGGGACGGGCCCAGACAGCGGCGCGGCCGGTCCCCCAAGGTGCGCGGGGTGGCGGACCCGCACAACCGTTGCTGCGACAGCCGCCTGTGGTGCATCCGCGACTGCTGCGGGGTGGTGTGCGTCGTCTTCACTTACCTGCTGATCTTGTACGCCGAGTACGTGGTGGTGCGCGTCATCCTGCTGCCGGACCTGGCCGGGCACGCCCTGTACGCCGCCGTCAACCTCTTCATATTCCAGTCCTTCACCATGCTAGCCGTTTCGTCGCACCTCAAGACCATGTTGACGGACCCGGTAAGAAATGACTTGGTATTCCGCAAATTTTCACTCCGTTTGCGGCGACGGGCGGATGAAGGTCCTCCACCTCACCAAATACCTGAATCCCCACCTGGTGCTGTTTACTGGACCGGCACATTTACCTGAGAAGGCCTTTAGTGCACCTTTCATTTTTCGCCCAACTCACAATGTTTGGTTTGGTTTGGTATTAATAAGGTTCATGTGAAAACAACATGAAGAAAGTACAAATGCACATGTAACATGTACATCATATTGTTCCCATGACTGATGGCATGGACTGCAGGCTTGACTCATCCTTGAGACTTCAGCGCCTGTGTAGCTGGGAGATGATTGTGCCCATCCTAGTGTTGCCTTGTTGACTTGGACACTCTACCTGTGTTCTTTTTCTTTCCAGAGGGTAGAGGTCTTCTACAACAAGAAAATCATTTTTTTAGATCCCGCCATTCAGCTAATTTTCAGAAACATCCAATTATGTTCACTTTCATTTCCCAACTCCTAACTTACAATGTGGCGTTACGAATTTGTTGAGAATTATTTTTTCTCCTTTTTTTTCAGGGCGCCGTCCCGCGAGGCAACGCCACGAAGGAGAACATCGAGAGGATGGGTTTCCGCGAGGGCCAGGTGATCTTCAAGTGCCCCAAGTGCTGCTCCATCAAGCCTGAGAGGGCGCACCACTGCTCCGTCTGCCAGAGGTGCATCAGGAAGATGGACCACCACTGCCCCTGGGTCAACAACTGCGTGGGGGAGAGCAACCAGAAGTTCTTTGTCCTGTTCACCGTGAGCGTATTTCATACATTGGATGCGATTGTTGCATATTTTACTTTGTCTTTTTAACCAACAGTTCTACATCGCGTCGATGTCGTTCCACGCGCTGTTCCTGGCCATCAGCCACTTCCTGTACTGCCTTGGCTCCGAGTGGAAGACGTGCCAGGCCTTCTCGCCGCCGGCCACCATCATCCTGCTACTCTTCCTCATCTTCGAGGGCCTCCTCTTCGCCCTCTTCACCGCCATCATGTTCGGCACCCAGGTCAGCGCCATCTGGTACGACGAGACAGGCATAGAGTCGCTCAAGAAGGAGGAGGCCAGGTGGGCGCGAAAGTCAAGGTGGAAGAGCATCCAGGCCGTCTTCGGGAGGTTCTCCGTCCACTGGTTCTCCCCCTTCACCGACGTCATACCGCCGAGCAAGACGCACGGATACCTCTTCTCCGTTTGAATAATTTCTTTTTGTTTTTGCGAGAACCAAATCATTCGTGAAAAAAAGGCACCCACCGACTGATGGCTTGGACTGTGATTTGAGTCAGGACTCTGGTACAGCAGAACAATACATGCATACGTCTGTCGGTGGCCCATCATGTGATATGTAAGAAAAAAAGGAAAAACCTCCATCCCAGGAATAAGTGCATTAAGAGTACGAAGAAAAGAAGCGAAGAGTCTTACTCACTTTTATTGTTATATTCGCCTTGCGCACTGTACATCTATTCATATCCTTTGCGATGCCACTACAGCTCCAGCTAAACAAATTGACCTCGAAATATAGCTATGAATTGTTTCCCTATCGCTTTCCCTAAATGTGTCGCTCTGTTCTCTCGCATGTCATATTTTTTGGCAAGTGCTCGTAACCTCCGCTTGGTCGATATTCATCTCTCTTTTGTCTCCTGAACATAATGTGGAGCCATAGAGACACACAGACACATGCCGCCCCCTGGATCTCCCCTCCCCCCCTTCCCTCCTCCCTGCGGGCTCGGCTGAGTAAGGCGGCTTTCTATCCCGGGGGAGGAACGGCTTTCTCTTTCGTTTCCTCCCTCCAGCTCCCTCACTCTTTTGGCGGGGGAAGGAGCTGCTGGCTCCTCCTCTTCTTTTTCCCGGGCTGAAATGTAAAGGCTGTTCATGCCCCTGCTCCTCCTCCTGTTCCGTCTACACACACCGGATTGCTCCGCAACAGCCTTTTTTTGTTTTTCGACCATCACCACTCAATCCAGCTGACAATCATCTCTTTTTGACGGGGGATAAAAAAATTGTCTATTATCAAGAGAGTGTGGTTCCACTTCCTACCCCCCTAAAAACGTTCCTTCAAAATACCGCCGCCACCATGAATCTGTGCAAGGTTGGAAACCAGACCAGCTCGCAGGACCCGCACGCGGTCAACTCCAGGATCTTCGTCGGCAACCTCAACACCTTCCAGGTCAACAAGATCGACGTGGAGAAGGTCTTCCAGAGATATGGGAGGATAGTGGGTGAGTCTTCTACACTCATTGGTATAATGTTTCACCAAAGCAAGAAAAAAAGCAAGAAACTATCCCGCTCGATCTTTTCAAGGCATCTCCATGCACAAGGGCTACGCCTTCGTGCAGTTCGCCAGCCCGTTCGACGCCCGGTCAGCCTGCCTCGGGGAGGACGGGAGGACAATCTGTGGGCAGGTCATAGGTGGGGTTTTGTATCCGCTGTTTGTGTCAAATGAAAGTTTTACACTTTTGCTTACTTACTACCCCAGACGTCAACATGGTGTCTGAGCCGAAACCCCACCAGGGGAAGTCGAAGCCGCAGCAGAACAAGAAGCCGGACGGCTCGCAGTCAGAGTGAGACACTTTAAGATAGCAAAAGCTCCCTAAAAAATATTTCATTACTAAACTGTAACTTCAACAAAGGTCACCCAGGTCGCCGGGAACAAACAATGGAACGGAGGAAACGGAGTCCGGACCGAGCGGTGGCGGGGGAGGAGGAGGAGGGGGAGGCGGTGGAGGGGAGACGGTGTCCTCGCGGAAGCGGTCTAGGAACGAGCAGACGGAGAAGGCGGCGGCGGCGGCGGTGGCGGCGACCATCACGGCGGAGGACCTCAACAACCTCAAAGCGTACGGTACGTGTACAAAAACAACAGCTGGAATTTGGGCGGGTTTTCTGGTGTGCCACCAGCAGGAGCATCAGTGCGTGATTTCAGCAATAATGGCAAAGGCGACAACGACAACCATTTCAACAGCAACATCTGCAGCAATCTTAACTATTTTGAGCAGCAGCAACGACAACAAATTATTTCAAAAAAAATTGCAACAGGACAGCAACAATTATTTCAGGAGCAATAGCAGCAGCAGCAATGATTTCAGGATCAATATGTAGCAGCAGCAACAACTATTTCAGCAGTGGCAGTAGCACTAGCTGCAGTAGAAGCAGTAAAAAAAGCAACAAATTTTGGATACCACACCATTGTATCAGTTTTTCTCATTGATGTCACTGACCATTTTGACCTCTCCTCATTAGACATACCAGACATCCTGATCTGCGGCAACTGCAAGGAGATGTTCACCGCCCTGAACGACATCATAGACCACAAGAAGAACTACTGCAAGCTGAGGTTCGCCTGCAAGTGCGGGCCAAGGACAAACTACGACATCATATCCACCATGAACAAGAGAGGCAAGGAAACTTGGCAAAACAAGTTGCGTTCATTCTGCAACTTTAATAAAATCTTCTCCAGAACCCGCACGGCTGGCGGCCCCGACCTCCAATCACTCCAGCTTACAAGTCGGCAAGCCTGGACCGGAGAGTGTAGCCCTGCTACTGTGCAGCACATGCGAGAGGGACTTTGGAGATCCCTGGTAATATTGGTTTGGTTTGGTTTATGTAGAGGTTCATGTCAAGTCTCATGGCAGTTTTTTCATAAACAGCTGGATCAAAGAAAGCCTTGTTCACTATTCTTGTCCCCGGAGTCCTTGCATGACAGAGATCTGTAGTCTTGGCTTGACGCATCTTTGCGACCTGGAGCACCTCTTAGCTGGAAGATGATCTTGACGTAGTAGACCAACACCTGGTTGACCTAAATGTCTCACCAAAGATTTTGTGCCATTAGGAATCAGGTTTTGAAAAAGGCCCAATATTTATTTTGGAAACATCCCTTTTTCGTGCGAAAATTACTGCCCAAAAAATCACACAAGACAATAGAAATAACACGGTCACGGCTCTTTTTTGCAGGACCCTGATGGTCCACGTCCAGAGGGAGCACGGGGTGGTCATCTTCGAGGAGGAGGTGGAGGAGGCCGAGGTCACCAGAAGCAAACAGCAGCAGCAGAACATCCTCATGCAGCAGCAGCAACAGCATATGGGACTGCTCGTGGGAGCTGGGGTATCGGCGGCGGATGACGACGACGGCCTCAGGAACGAAGTCTGACGACGGCCGAAACTTTAAATTAGAGGAAGCCCAAAAAATACAACAATAAAAGGTGCTCGCTGAGAAGAAGGGAGCACGTTATTGAATTGCGGATGGAGAGGAGCTCCCCCACACACACTTGGACTGAATGTGAAAAAAGACGCCTAAGGGAAATAAACATATTGTAAACTGTGTGCTGCTGTCTACGGCGTTGGGCATAGTCACAGACTAGTCTGTGGGTATAGTACAACTGACCGCTGCTTGACAATGTCCTGTTGTTTGCAGGGGGAGGAGCAGGGGGATCTCTGGAAGGAGGGGAGGGGGAGGCAGGTTAATCAGTCCTTCATTTACTTTTTCAGAACTACTCTTCACAGGGGGGGGGCAAAGTTGGACCCCGAGTTGGAGGAGGAGGAGGGGTTCGTGGGCGCCAGAGAGAATAGGGATCCTCCCCTGTAACTCGGGCAACTTTTTTGAAAAACCTCTTCCCCTCCCCTTTCTAGTCCGTCCCTTCTCCAGGCGTGCTTTTTTGTTTGAGTTCCACCTTTTTAGGGGGGGAGCGTGTGTGCGCTAAACCGCCAACAAAAGGAGAAAGGGCCGGTGCGGGAGGGAGGATCTCTCAAACCGACGTCAGCCAAATTAGCGTGTTTTACTTTCACGCTCGAAGAATTTTTGAACCTTTTTCTTCTCTCTTTCCCAGCGCGACCCCTTTCTTTCTCCCCCCCTCTCTCCCCCCTTGGTCGGGTTTTCGGCGAGCGACAACGAATTGAGGAGGAGGAGGATGCTGAGTGTGCTGATGATTCAAACACGTCCCGATTCTTCCCCCCTTCGGATCCTTTCGCTATCTCTCACCTCTCGGCTCACCTCCACCTCACCTTATCCTTTCTGAGTTTCCTAATTGCTTCCAATCTTTTAGAAAATAGGCATAATTTGCGAAAAGAAACAAAAGATTAGGAGGAGGGACTGGAATAAAGGCGTTCGACCTAAGAGGACTTTCGTGGACATCAATTCTCTTTTGCCATTTCTGATACTTGCATGAAGGAAAGGCTTAAAACCGCTTCGCTTCATCTCTGGTGGGATGCTTTTTCCTTGGCCTCAGAAAATAATTTCCTTCCACTACTTTCTTCTTCCTTTTCTTTTCTTAATTTTTGGAGCAAGTCCTTGAACACAATATGTTGTTTAGAAATTAGCACCAATGGTCTGTGCTCCGGCCCCGCTATGAGCGTCAAAGCATCAAAGCGGGACCGCAGCCCATGTGGTCCCCTCTCAAAAGAGGAGGGGGGGAATGAATTGTGGAAATGGAGAGCATGTCAGGATGCGGCGCTATCTCCTCCAAAGGTCCCCTCCTCCTCTTCCTCCTCTCTGTCCGTCCCCCCCTTTCTCTGGAAGTGAAGTCCTGAGAAAAAGAGATCATATCAGGACCCCTCCTCCCCCCTTCTCCTCCTCCTCCTTTTCCCCCTTTTAACTCTCTCCCTTCTTTCCTTTTTGGGGGGCGGGATTAGGGTTTGGTCGCCGGGGAATGGGGACCGTTTGAGTCGGCGGCCGGCGGCGGTCACGGAAGCATCAGGGGAGGGGGGAAGAGATAAAGGCGAGGAGGGGGTTAATTGCCTGGTTTTGTCGCCGCAGACGCCCACACATCTACAAACGACTTATTATAGTAGGTGAGTTGTTTCCCATTATTTCCGGCGACTTCCTAATTATTATGATTGTAATACCAGACAGTTTTGCGTTCAGCAAACAGCACAAAAAACAGAGCAACCCCCGCTGGGATGCGCGCATCGGTGATACGATCTGGAAGAGATTGTTTTTATTGCGGCAATAACAAATCGGATGAGGATCGGTGGTGGCATGGCAGGCAGGCGCCCTATTTGACAAGCGCACGTCAAAGGGGTACGGGAGAGAGCCAAAAAAATCTTTTTGCTCCTCTTCCTCCTCCCGCTGAGTGGCGGGAAAACACCTGCCCCGTTTCTTTTTTGGTTTGCCTCGTTAAAGGTACGCCGGAAGAGGGGGGAGAGAAGGACACGGTCCGTAATGGTGAAAATAAATCTTGCTTGCTCTCTTATTGCCTCGGGGGGGGGGGGGGACAAAACAACATGTGCATAATAATATATAGGTAGAGCATATAGCTGGGGGGGGAGAAAAGCTTTTTACCCATATTTACACAAACAACAAATATCACAATCTTTATACAGGTGAA
>JAAUYB010181666.1_pt1 | contig 17042 bp, 21 predicted proteins | sample 7278071 | NCBI WGS metagenome assembly JAAUYB01 (sample SAMN14350121, study PRJNA611818) | marine sediment metagenome | isolation source: surface marine sediment (1.8m) | place: French Polynesia: Moorea | collected 2018-08
CGCGAACAAAACCCACCTTGCTCATAAGCAGGGTCATCATTCAGGCCGGCTTTCGGTTCCATACCCGGGTTGAGCCAGGTGGGCCTTGTTCACGCTACTCTGTATCTAACCCGGGCTTTTTGAGAAGTTGCCAATTCAGCTGTATTTGGTTGTCAAATCCAGAGGTCGGCTTGTTTTGTCCGAAAAAGATGAAAATCCTGGCCGGCTGAGCGAACGAAAAACAACTCGATCACCACATCGTACAGCCTGGTGCTCGCCCACCTCATCGCCCGCTCCCCTTCCTGGCAACTGCCCGCACCCGGAACGATGCAGGCCGATAAATTTTTCAAAAAAACGAAACCCTCCATTCCCCCTCGCGTACCACATGTTGTTCAAACTAGACGACTGGTCTAACGCGATCGGTCAACCACCTTAGGAGGGTGTTATGAGGTTTCAAAATAAAGTAGCGGTAATCACGGGCGGCAACTCCGGTATCGGTCTTGCCTCCGCCCATCGACTTCAACAGGAAGGGGCGCAAATCGCCATCTTCGGTCGCAATCAGGAAACCCTGGCTTCCGCCGGCGAAGCGCTGGGCGGCGACACATTAACCGTTCAGGGCGATGTGGCCGACAACGCCGACCTGGACCGCCTGATCGAAAGCGTCACGGAACGTTTCGGTCGTATCGACACCCTGGTCGTCAATGCAGGCGTGGCTCACTTCAAACCTCTCAACGAGGTGGACGAAGACCACTTCGACCTGCACTTCAATATCAACGTCAAAGGCGCCTACTATACCATCCAAAAAGCATTGCCCCTGTTGGCAGAGGGCGCCTCGGTCGTTTTGGTCGGTTCCGTGGTCACCCAGGCCGGTTTCCCCGGTTCCTCCATCTATTCCGCCAGTAAAGCGGCATTGCGTTCTTTTGCCCGCACGCTCTCCGCGGAACTGTTGCCGCGCAAGATCCGCGTGAACGTGGTCAGCCCGGGTCCCGTCGAAACGCCTATTTTCGATCGTATGGGCGCGCCCAAGGAACAAACCGACGGCATGAAACAAGGCTTCTCCGCCATGGTTCCGCTGAACCGTATGGGAACACCCGAAGAAATCGCCGGCGTGGTGGCCTTCCTGGGTTCCGACGATGCAAGTTTCGTGGTCGGTGCGGACGTTAATGCAGACGGCGGCATGATCGACCTGCTGCCCCAAGCGCAGGGCTGAAACTCAATCGAACAACGGTGACGATTTAAGGGTCACGCTACAACTTAACCTCGGCAGGGGCGGCGTTATACCAATGGGGATCGGGATCGCGCTGTCTCTGCCGGGGTTAATCCTTTTTGAGAGTGGGGTAATAATAAAGCGTCACCTTGGAAACGCCGCGCGCTTCGCTGAGGGTATAAAACCCCTTGCCCTCCGAATCGAAAGCAATCGCTTCCCCCTGGGGTTCGGTAATGTATGACGGTACGGCTTGGAACTCGGTATCCACCAATGCCTTCCACAAGGGCTCCGCCGGGTTTCTATCGAAGCGGGCCACGTACAAATAATCTTTGATCAGGATTTGGGTTCCGTCCGGGGAGACATCGCCGGCCGTATTGCTGCTCATGCGCATATCGCCCATATGCTCCAGAGTGATGGTCTGGTTTCCCGGAGCCGGAGCGGCCGCCCGATAGACGCGGCTGAATTCATCGCGTTTGGTCAACAGGTAGATGTCACCGTTGAGCGGATCGACCAGCAGCGTCTCCACGTCGCGTGCACCTTCGGGGTATGTCATCTTCAGATGATCGATTTGCTCCGCGGCGATTTTCATTTTGGAAGCGGCCGGCAAATCAGGTTCAGGGAAACGGTATACGGTGATATGCGGCCTGGGTTTGCCGCTGTGCGCCAGGTTATTGCCGGTGTCGCCCAGGTAGAGATAGGGCCGATCCGCATCCGGTCCCGGCCCGACGGCAATATCCTCGCAATCCAAGACTTTCACACCTTTCAGGGTGAAGGTAGTCGCCAGGGTCCCGTCGGTTTTGATCGCATAGACTTTTGCCCCGTCGCCGGAATCGTTATGCGTCCAGAGCAAATCGGCATGTCTTCGAGACGCAACCAGTCCCGATGCTTCATTGATCGGCTTGCCGATTTTGCCAAGCTCCAAGGGTTGCCCATAATTCCCACCCGACAGCTGTAGGGTGCCGACCATCCAGATCCAAAAGTAGATTCGATACATACCTGATTCCCCGAAATGCAAAATTACCGAACCGAATATCCGGTATTCCTTGAAATCTGCCGGCAACTGTCATTTCAATCAAGCTTTTTCTGGTCAGCTTACTGAAGCACCTCCCGGAAGAACGCTCGATAAACCCCGCTCTCAAATGCCCAACCCGATCCTTCCCGTGGCCCCGGTCTCCATGGGGAGCGGTGCATAGCCCTGTCGTCGGGTTTCCTGCTGAAGGCTTTGGATGTCGCGCATCAGGCGTTTGTCGTCTTCCGGTTTCAGCGCGTCGTAGATGCCGCGAATGCTGTCGCGCCGGTCGATAAGAAAGGTTTTTTCGCCGTTTTTGAATAAAATGCCGACCAATTCGTTGTTAGCCGTAGTGTCCAAGCTGGGAATGCCGAACATTTCAACCGGTGTGTCCTGGTGCATCATGTCTCCTCCCAATCGTCTCTTCTTCACCGGTTGCCCCCCGGCTACCATCAAACTGGTTTCTAAATGTGGAGGCTTTATGGAGGATTGCCGACCTCAGCTTGGATTGTGAGCCAGGTTACAGGAAAACTCTTTCCGCGCCGTTTGCGTTTATTCATTGTCTGAAGAGAGGGATCATGCACGTTAACCGTTATCTACAACATTTGGGCTACAGCGGTCCCCGGGAACCCAATGCCCGAACACTGGCCGCCCTCCAGACGGCGCATCTCCATCGCGTGCCTTTCGAGAACCTGTCGATCCATTCAGGCGAGACCATCCACCTGGACCCGAACGCCTTCTTCCAAAAAATCGTCGGCCGAAATCGCGGCGGCTTCTGTTACGAGTTGAACGGCCTCTTCGGTGAGCTTTTGCGCGAACTCGGCTTCCAGGTCAGCCTTTACTCAGCAGGAGTGGCCGGGGCCGACGGCAGCTTCGGTCCCTTGCATGATCACATGTTCCTGCGCGTGGATCTGCCGGACGGACCGCGCCTGGCCGATGTGGGATTCGGCGAGAATTTCCGCACGCCCATGCGTCTGGTCATGGATGCGGTCCACCGCGAAGACCTGATGGACCACAGGTTACTTCGAACCGAGGCCGGTATCGTCCTGCAGAAACGCAAACCGGGCGGTGATTGGCAACCCTCCTTTCGCTTCCCCGAACAGGCCTGGCGCCTTCCTGATTTCACGGGGATGTGCCGTCATCACCAGACCTCGCCCCAGTCCAGCTTCACCCAACGGCTCACATGCAGCCTGGCCAGGCCCGGCGGACGCATCACCCTTTCAGCCGGCAGCCTGATCGAAACGCGCGGTGACGTGCGCGCGGAAACACCGATCACCGAAGCGGATCACTGGGGTGAACTATTGCGGGAGCATTTTGGTATGGAAGTACCTGACGGACTGCGTTTCCCGGAACCGGAAGAATAGTCGGGACGACTTTTCCCGCTTCCCAGGGCAATCGCATGTCACAAAGTCTGAAGCACCTGCCCCTCGAAAAGTCTTGCCGAAAATGGAGAAGATTTTATCGGTAAGGGATTAAGAGGATGATCACGGCCCTTCAATTGCCGGAAGAACCACGGTCACCAAAGCCCCGCCGTGTTCTGCGTTTCGGGCGCCGATGGTTCCATGATGGGCCTCGATAATCGTCCGGCAAATGGACAGGCCCATGCCGCTGCCATCCTCGCGAGTGGTGACAAAAGGCAAAAAGGCCGTCTCCGGGTCTTCCTGGGGAAAGCCCGGACCGTTGTCCCGGATCTCCAAGATGATACGGCTGTCTTCACGGCGGGTGCGGACGGTTAAGTTTTTTACAGAGTCCATCGATCGTAGGGCCGCGCACGCATTCATGATCAGGTTGATCAACAATTGTTGGATTTGGATCTCGTTCGCCTCGATGCCCAAGCTGCTGCCGTCGTGTTCCCTGACCAGGCGGATATTGCCTACCAACAATTCGCTGTTCAATAAACGAAGCGCGTTTGCAATGATGGTCCCCAGGTCATAACGCCCGGCAGAATGGACCCGGCCGATGTACAAATCACGCATCTGTTGAATGACTTCACCGGCCCGGCTCACGTCGGCGAGGATGTCGTCCATAATGGCCAGGGTTTCGCCGGGATCATCGATGCCTTTGTCCTGCATCATTTTGACCGCGCCCGCGTTGAGGCGAATGGCCGTCAGCGGTTGGTTTAACTCGTGAGCTACCGAACTTGCCATTTGACCCAGGGAACCGATGCGATTCATATGCATCAGTTGTTCCCGTTGCCGGATATTTTCACTGTCGGCCTGTTTCTGAGCCGTGATATCTCGCGCCGTGCCGAATAAGCGGAGCAGGTAGCCGTTCTCGACGGTGCCGACCATATTGTTGAGTAAATAAAACTCTTCGCCGTCAACCAAACCTACCGATTCGAAGTCGAAAAGGGAAAACCCGGACTGAACCAGGGCCTCGATAACTTCTTGATTCGCTTGTTGTTTGAAATAGGCGGTACAGGGCCGGCCGATCAAATCCTCGAGCGCCAATCCCAGGCCGCGAGCAAACCTCTCGTTGACAAAACCGAAGCGGCCGTTGCGGAACATGCGCTCCACCAACTCGTCAACCGATCCTCGAGTGCTTACAGGCGGCGAGAAGTCGATGGAGAATATGTACTCCGTGCTGGTTCGGATAAACTCATGGAGCATCTCTTTTTCCCTGAGAAGTTCTAAAGACTTGTGGGGGGGGGTGGGCGACATGTTCCCTCCGTTTTCAAAATCCGGCCGGCACCCTTACTTGAAAGCGGAACTTTACCACGGTTCTCCTGTCCTTTTGAATAGACGGGATTCGCGGGAACTAAGGTTCAGACCCGGAGGTTCTTTACCGGAACCCCGACAAGGGTTGCCGATACCGTATTGGACCTTGGTCTTATAGAAAGCCGGAAGCCGGTCATGCTAAAACCACCCATATGAATACCTGAAAGGAGATTTCTTATGAAAAAGTACCTGGTATGGCTTTTAATCATCGCCGCCTTGCCGCTTTATGCCCAACCCGACAACGATACAAGAGATTGGTTCGGTCTGGTCAGTTTCGGTTATACCGATACGACGGGAGACGCGGGCGAACTGGCCAAGGACGGGCTTGACCTTGCCGTCGGTGCCATTTATTGGCCGTCCGCCTGGAAGGTTGGCCTTCAAACGGAACTGACCTATAACGGCACCGAACTACGCGATGAAATCGAGCGCCAGGCGGAGGCCGATGACAGCCGGGTGGATGTCTGGTCGTTGACGACCGGTTTTTTGTGGGCGCGCCCCATCGGTAACTCCGTCGCTTTCAACGTAATCGGCGGTATCGGCGGCTATCACCTGGATCTGAGCCTTACCGAACCCGGTTTCTACATCGGCCCTATCTGCGACCCCTGGCTTTGGTATTGCTACCCCGGGATCATCGAGGGAGACGTGGTAACCGCCTCGCGGTCGACGACCAAACTGGGATACAACCTTGGCGTGGGTCTCAGCTTCAAATTGGGAGAGGGTTACGAACTGCTGGTGGAAGCCCGCTACAATCGGGTAGAAACCCAAACGGCAACGGAATACATTCCCTTCAACATCGGCTTCCGTTTCTGAGGCCTTTCCCGGAAGCCAACCACCGCACCGGGTTGTCTGCTCCGAACACGATGACGATCAGGCAGCCCGCTTCAAATCTCCGCGCCCCGACCGTTACGCTCAAAAATCCAGCCATTTAGCAGCCCTCCTGCTTTTACTGTGTCACCAAGTGTCGCAAAAGTGTCACCTATCATTTGAAAAAACACGGCATTTGGGCTTCAAGGCGATCATAAAGCTTCTTCGGATCTTATGAGTTTGTTCTACACACAACCCATTTAATTGCAGATCTTAATCGAATAGTTTCTTTGCATACGGCTTGTTGGAAGAGACTGGACTTCCTGCCTGGAAAGCAGCAGGTCTCTTTCCTTGAAACGCACCAACGTCCTTGCCACGGGCTGATCAGCTTGTACCTGGGTTTAGGATTTCGACTATAATACCGGCAGGAGGTTGTTATGACGAATCTTCAAGCTGAAATCCCCCCACGACTACGAGAAGAGGCGGAGCGTTTCGTAGAAGCCGGTTGGCATCGCGACCTCAACGGCCTGGTTGCGGATGCTTTGCGCCGCTATTTGGACTCTCATTCGGAAGCTTTGATGGAGAAATTCATCGAAGAGGATATCGAGTGGGGGCTTCATGGCACTGACTGAGACCGAGAACCGTCTCGTCATTGTCGATGCAGGTCCCATCATTCACCTGGATCAGGTGGAGGCCTTGCCGGCCCTCGGAGGCTTTGAGGAAATTGAAAACCAATGCTTTCAATTTCTCCGTTGAAATGCTGCCGAGAAAACCAGGCATGGCACCGACAATCGCAACCGGTTGTCTCACGCGGGTCTCACATTCTGTTCGATTCGGCCTTTTCGGCTCCTTGTCCAATCAAACCACCATATTGACATTCAGGCCCTGAGATAGACCCGCGCCCGTTTCCTCGAAGGCGGCGACCAGATCGGCGCGACGGGAATATTTCATGCTCGTCTTGTAGACTTGGACAGGTTCGATGCCGCCGGGTGTTTCGTCCTGATCATCGGAACTTGCGGCCAGATAGGTATCGATCAGGTCTTGTTTCTGCTTGACCGCACCTACTTCCAGCGCCGCCTGCTTGGCATCGTCCCGACGCGCCGTTGCATTTTCAAGTGCTTGACTGAAGTCGAGCGGGCTTGGAGTTTTTTCCGAGGGAACGCCCGGTTCCAAAGTTTCCGCCGGAGGAGGAGCCGCCGGGGTTTCTTCGGCAGTCTTGGGACGCATGCGGTTAAGCTGAAAACGGTAATCCTGAAGCGATTGCATCAGGTTCGGTGTCAAGGTATGAACGGCGCCTGTGATCATTGAACATTCCTCCCGGCCGTGTTGTGCGACATGGCGATCATTGTCGGGCGAGTTTTTCCACGATGGTCAATACCCGGCTGATAAACGAGGCAAACCAGGCGCGAAGCAGGGGCGGGCAGGCGGCCAGTTCTTCCTGGATATCCGCGATGGGAATGGCAGCAGCCGTAACTCGTTCCAAGGCAACGGCGCGTGCCTTGTATTCCGGCATATTTCCATCCGGTTTCCTGCCTACGGCCACCGCCGCATCGCCTACGAATTGATTCGGGCCTATTTCCAGATCAATGGTTTTTTGGTCCAGGGTCAGGTGTAAGGCCACGCGACCTTCCAGGATAAAAAATGCCGTCGATAGGGGTTCTTCCGTATCGAACAATGTTTCGCCCGCTTGGAATACCAGGTCTTCGCTCGGTGCGGTCATTCTGCCTCCTCAGCTTTTGGTTTTATGACGAGTTCCATCCGCGACCGCCTGCCGCGTCATTGGGGATAGGATTTGTCGATGGGTAGTTCTCTAATGACTTTCAGCTTTTGTCCCTGCTTCAGAACCGTCGATGCGCTGTCGAAACCATTGAGGAATGCCGTGTACTTGCCATGCACGATATTGGGAACCCGTTTGGCCAGTTGTTCGATGGTTTCGCCCGGTTTGGCTTCGATCACCTGGACAAAGCGGCGGTTGACGGATGCGCGCGCTTCTTTTGACAGGGAGCTTAAACTTTCAGCCGATTGTTTCAACTGGGGACGGAATTCCTCGGGCCCGAACCCGATCAGTTGGAACAACAGTTTGTCCAGTCGGGTCCATAACATATGGATATACATGGCCTGCTTGCCGGTGTCATCTCGGGCGCTGATCAGCCAGCTTTCATTGCCGTTCAGTTTGACGGCTTCCGAACGGATGATCTTCCCGTACTCCTTAGCAATATCTTCCTGAAAGGACTCGGCATAGACCTTGGGTGCGAAGTCCGGGTCGACCAGGCCCACGAAAATCCCGGCCTGCCGGTCGGGATGAACCGCGCCCACCGCGCTGCTTTGGTTAGTGGTTTCCCAGTCGGTTGGAAACTCGATCGAGAAATTCAAGCCGGGATGCAGGAACAGGTTCTTCCGGAACACGCCCTTCTCGGGATTGACGCCGAAGGTCATGCCGTCAAGGCGCGTGGGGTAAAGTGGCTCGATAGGAGGCTTGGGACGCTTGGGCAGTTGTTGGGAAAGGCGATCGATGGAGCGAACCCGATTGGGCGTGTAGGGATGATCGTCGAAATAACTCTTTCTTTCCCTTTGGTTGGTCAGAATCTCGACAGCATCGGCGATACGCGTCAAAATGGGCGACATGGCGGCCGGGTTATAACCCGCCCGAGCGGCCAGGGTGATGCCCAGATTGTCCGATTCGCGCTCGAACTTGCGGCTGTAGGACGATTGGAAGAGGAGATTGCTGGTTTGAATGGGCGCGTTGATCAGTTTCCCCAAATCCTTATCCACCACCCGGCCGACCAGGTTGCCGGGTACCTCCAACAAGCGCGGCAGAATGCTTTTCTTCATCTGGCGGATGGAGTGCCTTTTGGTGATGTGGATGATTTCGTGGGCGATCACGCAAGCAAGCTCGTCCTCCGAGACAACCAGGGTCAACAGGCCTCGGGTTACATAGACATAACCGCCGGGCAGGGCAAAGGCGTTGGGCGTGGGATCGTCGACGACCTGAAACTGGAAATTGAAGCGCGGGTTATCCAGGGACGAGACCAGTCGTTGCCCTACTTCGATAAGGTAGGTGGTCAGCTTGGTGTCCGGGTAGAGGCCCATCTGTTCTTCTACCACCGCGGCATTTTCCGCGCCCAGTTGCTTGTCGAGTTCAATACTCTGGCATTCCGCCGGTCGGTTGATGCCCCACAACAAGAAGCACGCCGCGATCAACCGAACCGGGGTTTTCATAGTCATCCGGTGAGTCATGACGCCCATCCTCCAACGATGCGATGTAGCTTAGGATTCACTTTTTATGGCGGGGTTGTCTATTGGACTTTGGTCTTATCCCTTCTTCAATTCGGGAAAGAGCATACGACCAAAGTCTAATTACCCGCCCGATGCCGGCTTGTTATGCTAGGCAAAACTATAGAGCATCCCGTCCCCTTATCCCGGATGCGGTTATTGGAGGCAGCATGGTTTACAAGCTCTTCTCGGCCGGCATACTTATCTTCAGCGCCTTTTCCGCCATGAGCCAGGACTTTGAGATCACGCCGTTTTTGGGTTACCAGTTTTTGGGAGACCTGGAAACCTACGGCAACACGTCCGGCTTCGACATCGAGGATATCGATATCGACGAAAGCGAAACCTACGGCATCATCCTGGACTTCACCACCTGGGACGGGGGTCAAATCGAACTGGTTTGGAGTCGCCAGGAAACTGAAGTCGGCTTGGATCGTTTCTTTGAACCGCACCCAAAAGTCGATTTGACTATCGATTACTTTCAAATCGGCGGTCTGCAAACATTCAGCGAGGACGAGGCGAAGGTGCGGCCTTTCATTGCCGGCAGCATCGGCGCAGCGTATATCGACCCGGGTTCGGGTTTCGGCAATACGACACGGTTGTCCCTGCACCTGGGCGGCGGCGTCAAGCTTTTCCTAAGCGAACGCGTGGCGTTTCGCTTCGACGGCAAGTTCAAAACAACCTTTATCGACAATGATGTTGCTCTTTATTGCGATCCCTTTTATTGTTTCGGTTACGCGGAGAGCAGCAGCTGGCTCTACCAGATGGAAGGTACCGCCGGTCTGACCTTTGCGTTTTAACGGAGGTCTTGATTGAAGTCGTCCCCAGGGGCCGCTAAGTGGGTCCCATGGTTGCTTGCGTTTGCATTTACCCTACCGCTTCAGGCGGAAAAAACCGACGTGGTGGTCTTGCGCAACGGCGACCGTTTGACCGGGGAGATCAAGCTGATGGAACGGGGCAAGCTGAAGTTCAAAACCGACGCTACCGGCACCATCTATATCGAATGGGACGATATTGCCACCATATCCAGCAGCCAGGTGCTTCAATTGGAACTGGATACCGGCGAGCGCTACACCGGGCTGCTGATGGAAGAGGAACAGGAGAATATGCTGCGTTTGGGAACGGACGTGGATATCGTCACGTTACCCATTCAAAAAATTGTCAACATAGAACCCATCGAATCGAATTTCCGGGATCGCATCAAAGGAGACATCCGCGCCGGTTACAACTACACCCTGGCCAGTGATATCAGTCAGTTCAACTTCGGCCTGGATGTGGATTACCGTACGGAGTTGAATATCTTCAGCCTGGACCTGGACGGCAATTTCACCGACAGCACCGACAGCGATACCAATACCCGCGTGCTGAGTTCCTTCGGTTACACCAACTTGAGGCCCAAGCGCTGGTTACTGGGTCTGATCGGGTCGTATGAGCGCAATGATCAGTTGGGTCTGGACAAACGCTTGTCGGCCGGCGCCGGCGCCGGTCGTTTCCTGCGTCAGACCAACCACAACCAACTTCGCTTCATTGCCGGATTGTTGATCAGCAGGGAGGATGTCGCCGAAGAGGATTCCGCGGGTAATGCCCTGGAGAGCACGTTTTCAATCGACTATGACTGGTACCGCTATGACGATCCCGAGCTGGATATTTCCCTGGACTTCGAGGTGATTCCCAGCCTTTCCGATTTCGGCCGGGTGCGGGCGCAAGTAGACCTGAACCTGGATTGGGAAGTCGTCAACGACCTGTTCCTGCATATTGGTTTCTACGACAGTTACGACAACGAGGCTTCCGGGGATGAAGCCGTCAAGAACGACTACGGCATCGTAACTTCAGTGGTCTGGAAGCTCTGAGTAATTGCACCTGAGACCATCGTCTTATTTTCAAGAGGCCCCCTTTTAAGTAATAGTGTATACTGGTTTGGATTTAAAAATGTTTTGTCGGGTCGGCCGTTTGAGATTTGTCAGGATGCCGCACCGGGAGGTTGACATGACCGTATTCCATAAGCTCTTGTCGGTTTCGCTTTTGTTGCTCTTGGCAGCCTGCGGCGGCGGCTCCACCAAACTGATGCAGGTGTATAAGGACAAAGCCTACAAGGAACCCTTGAAGAAGGTGCTGGTGATCGGCAATGTTGTCGATATGACCAACCGCAAAAAGTTCGAGAAGGCCTTCAGCAAGAAACTGCGCAACAAGGGCATTGAAGCCGTTGAAGGCCTGGATTACCTGGGCACCGAAGAATTGACGCAGAAACTGGTGATCGACAAGGTCAAGGGCAGCGATTTCGACGCGGTTCTGGTCACCCGCATCGTTCAAATTGAGGAAGGCACCGCCCCTGACGGCGAGATCGGCATTCCCAAACTCTATTACAACTCGCTGGAAAACTATCGTTGGCCCCGTTCGGAGCGCACCATCCCGGTCAAGGGCGATCGCTACCGGGAAGTCCGCCTGGAAACCAGTATCTATGACGCGCAAAGCACGGACCTGATCTACGGCGTCACCACGCGCACCCTGGATCCCAAGTCCGCCAATAACGCCATCGATTCCCTGGGCAAGGCTGTCATGAAAAACCTGGGGTTGTACGATCTGCTGTAAGTGAGCATTGCCTTGTTTCGATCCTTGCCGCTGCTTTTCATCGCCTTCCTATTCCCTACCTTTGCTCAGGATGAGTCGAAATACGGCCGGGAAATGTTGGATCGCGGCCATCCGCTTCGGTTCCAGGGCGACCTAGATGAAATCCGCAAGAACCGCATCTTGCGGGTGTTGGTCACGCACACCAAGACCAACTTCTTCATCACCAGCGATGCGCCGCGCGGTTTTGAATACGAAATGATGAAACAGTACGAGAAGTTCCTCAACCGGGGCCTCAGTCGCCGCAAGATGCACACCACGGTGCTTTTCATTCCGGTCACGGCTCAAGAGTTGATTCCCAAGCTGTTGGACGGTTACGGCGACGTGGCCGCCGCGATGATCAGCATTACGCCCGAACGAAAAGAGAAGGTGACCTTTACCCGGCCCTATATCTCCGGTGTGCGCGAAATCGTGGTGGGCAACAACAGCCACCGAGGTTTCAAGAGCTTGGAGGATCTTTCCGGCCGGCAGGTCTACGTGAAACAAGGCAGCGCCTATGCCGAGCATTTACGCGACCTGAACCGAACCTTCGCCGAACGCAATCTGCCGCCGGTGGAAATCAAGGAACTGGAAGGTTTGGAAACCGAGGATATCCTGGAGATGGTCAATGCCGGTATCCCCCAGTTAACCGTCGTCGACGATCACCTGGCCCGGTTCTGGGAGGACGCCATGGAAAACCTGGTGCTTTTCACCGACCTGGCCGTCCATGAGGGCGGTGAGATTGCCTGGGCCTTGCCACCCGGCAAGCCCAAGCTTCTGGAAAACCTGAATCAGTTCCTGGCCAAAAACAAGAAGGGCTCCCTTACCGGCAACGTGCTCTTCAATCGCTATTACAAGAATACGCGCTGGGTCACCAATCCCTTCGCCCGGGTTGAACGCGAAAAAATCCAAGCCTATATCTTACTGTTCCGCAAATACGGTAAGAAGTACGGCTTCGATTGGTTGGCGGTCGCCGCTTTGTCCTACCAGGAATCCATGTTCGACCATTCCAAGGTTTCGCCGGCGGGCGCCATGGGCCTGATGCAGATCAAACCGGAAACGGCCGCCGATAAAAGCATCGGGATTCCCGACATCCGCAAGGTCGAGAACAATATTCACGCGGGCGTGCGTTATATGGACTGGATTCGCAGGAACTTCTTCAACGATCCCGAGATCACGCCGGCCGCCCGCGTCGATTTTACCCTTGCCGCCTACAACGCCGGACCCAACCGCATCAAGCGACTCCGTCGCAAGGCTGCCGAAATGGGTTACGATCCCAATCAGTGGTTCCACCACGTCGAACGCGCCGCCTTGAGAACCATCGGCCAGGAGACGGTCCGCTACGTGGTGAATATCAACAAGTACTACTATATGTTCCAAAAGTCCGGGTTGGATCTGGAACGCCGCAGAGCGCTCAAAAAAGAATTGGAAGAACAGCATTGAACCCGGTATCGGCCTGGAAATAAGCTCATGTTGCATAACCGATCAAAAATCGACATCGCCCTGGTGCTACAGGTCATGATCTTCATGACGGGCGGTATCGGCTTTGGCCAGGACATGGAACCTCGCGCCTACAACAATGCGCCCACCGGTCTAAATTTCCTATTGGTCACCCTGGGTCATTCCAGCGGCAATGTGGTTTTAGATGCGGGGCTGCCGATTGAAGACGCCGAGGCCGATGTCAACCTGATCGCCGCGGCTTATGTGCGTTCCTTGAATGTTTTCGGGAAGTCCGCCAAGCTCGGTGTCGTTGTTCCGGTTGCCGATGCCGACGCGAGAGGTCTTCTCGCCGGCGATTTTACCGAAATCGACCGGCAGGGCTTGGGAGACACCCTGATGCGCTTCAATCTCAATTTTTACGGCGCGCCCGCGCTTCAGCTCAAAGACTTTGCCCGCTACCGCCAGAAAACGATCGTCGGCTTGACGCTTCAGGCGGGCCTGCCCACCGGGCAATACGATGAAACCAAACGGATCAACCTGGGCACCAACCGCTACAGCTTTCGCGGCGAACTGGGTCTGTCACACCGCATCGAGCGTTGGAATCTTGAAGCCGCCTTGGGCCATAGCCGCTTCACGGACAACGATGAGTTCCTGGTCACCTCTACCCGTACCCAAGATCCCGTCACCTCGCTGCAAGGCCATCTGGTCTATACCATTCGCCGTGGCATGTGGGTTGCGCTGAACAATGTCTACTTTTGGGGCGGCGAACGGAACGTGGACGGGGTTCCCTCGAACGACCGCCAGGAGAATACGCGAACAGGTCTTACCTTCACCCTGCCCCTGGCGCGAGGCCATGCGCTCAAGTTTGTCGCCACCACCGGCGTCTCCACCAGGATCGGCGCCGATTTCGACACGGTTGCCATCGCCTGGCAGCATACCTTCGGGCGCGGTTTTTAAAAATTTCGCGCCAGATAAGACCAAGGTCCAATATCACCGCGTCCGGCTCCTTGTTACACTAGCTGCTAAAGAGATGACGAAAGCGTGTCGCCAAGGGGGCCGGTTTTTGACCGGTACCCGTTTTCAGGTAAGGAGAGCATGCGATGCAACAGAATCAGCCTTTATCGTTTCAGACCCCCGGCAAGGTCTTTTGGCTCCTATTGGCCGTCGGTCTTTTGACCCTGGGATGCGGCACGCCGATCAAGGTCGCCCAACACCACGACTCGGACCAGGATTTCAGTGCGTTGAAAACATTCGACTGGCTGCCTCCCAAGGGGCGCGACAATCCCATGGAAAAGAACCCGATTATCGCCAAGAAGGTCAAACAGGCGATCACCGCCGAACTGCAGACAAAGGGCTTCACTTATTCCGAAAGCAACCCTGACTTCCATGTCGTCTTTTTCGGCAGTACGAAGGACAAGGTCGATGTGCAGGACTGGGGATCACCCTATTACGGCTGGGGTTACCGGGGATGGATGTACGGTTGGGGCGGCCCCGACGTTACCGTAACCGAATACAAAGAAGGCACCCTGGTCATCGATGTGGTGAATGCCGGGAACGATCAACTGGTGTGGCGCGGCTACGGCACCAAACGCCTCAGCAAAAGCGATAAAAACATTGACGAAGGAATCCGCAAGGCGGTCACCGCCGTCATGAAAAAATTCCCTCCCAAATAAACAAAGGCAACCTTGGTTCGGGCTGGCCGGCCCGAACCAATACAAAAAATTACCGAAAAGATCTGTATGATCACCGGCATGGTCGGTAGGGTGGTGGTAGTGTGTCCGGGTTATCCAGAATGTTTCAAACCAGGCCGCGCCTCTATTTAGTCGAAGACGACGATTCGGTGCGCAAAGCTATCGAGCGGATGCTGACCCTGTTAGATTTTCACGTGACGACTTTCGATTCGGCGGAAGCATTTCTGGAGAGCGAGTATCGTTCCGAAAGCGGCTGTTTGATTTTGGATGTACATATGCCCGGAATGAGCGGTTTGGATTTGCAATGCAAACTGAACAAACTGAATCCCAACCTGCGAATCATCATGATCACGGGCAAACACAACGAATATGACCATGAGCAGGCCCTGGCCGGCGGTGCTTGCGATTTCTTGTATAAACCTTTTGACGACAAGACACTGGTGAATGCCGTCTACCGTGCGCTGGAACGACCCTCTTGAGGAACCTGGTTGAATAGCCACATGAAATGAACGAGATCGGGCACGGATTGAGCCCTCATCTTGCGCATCATCCGGGCGCGGTGCACCTTGACGGTTTTCTCGGAAATATCCAACTCCGCGGCGATTTGTTTGTTGAGCAGTCCGGCGACCACCAATTGAAAGACTTCGTCTTCCCGGTCGGTGAGGCCCCCGGTTCGCCGGCGTATTCGGCGGGTGGTTCTTTCTTGTTCGAGCTCATACCTGCTGACGGCCAGCGCCTTGTGGACCGCTTCCAGCAACAGACTGGTGTTGAAGGGTTTTAAAAGGAAGTCCACCGCGCCTGCTTTCAGGGCTTGGATGCTTGCCGAGACAGATGCGTAACCGGTAACCATGATGACCGGAACGGTTCGTTTCATGAAATCCGGGGTCGTTTGGAGATCGAGACCGTTTTCACCGGCCAGGTTGATATCCAAGACCAGGCATGCCGGACCTCGATGCGGGGGCTTCGCCAGATATTCATCGGAGGAAGGGTAGACGCAAACCTCCAATTCGGCGAAGCCGAGTGTTCTCTTCAGGCTCTTGCGGACGGAACAATCGTCATCGATAACATAAACAACGGGCCTGATTTGAGAAAGAGAGGCCGTGGACCCTTTTTGCCGGGGAGCTTTCATGTCTAACTCTCTTTTGCCGAACTGATTGAACGATCATCCTCGTTATTCGGTACCCTACCAGATCTTAAAAAACTCATCAAGGACTTTCGCGGCTAAAGCAATATACACTGTTATTATTGGATACTTCAGGTTTTAAAATCTGTTTTCAGCCAGAAATTCTTCAGGATATGAATATTATTTTGGAGCCAGGTTATTGAAAACAATCAATCGGAATATTTGAAAACCGCCGAATAAATTCCGACGAACAGCGTGATTACTGTTCGGTGAACTCATGCCGCTTCGGTTCCGATGACCGCTTCTTGTCCTTTCGACCGCTTCGCGTAGGACTAAGGTCTTATTGTCGCGATGTGGCAAGCTTTTCTAGAATGGAGACGCCCGTCAGCCCGCGTTTCCCATCTTTCCGGGATGTCTGAACCGGGTTGTTCGGTAATTGCATTCCCTCACCTAGGAGATCGCTATGAAAAAAATGCTGACAATGACCGCTCTGGCCGCTGCTTTGGCCCTGCCCGCATGGGCGCAGGGGGAACGAAGCGTCACCTTCGGTTTACAGGCGGGCGCCTATACGCCCTACCAGGGTTTCGAGGATAGCGACCTCGCCTTCGGCCTGGGTTTGAACCTGTGGCTTCGCACCAGCCTCTTGGGACTCAAATTCTCGGTCGACAGCATGAACTACGAGAACGAGGTGACCCTGGGTCCCCTGACCGGGGAAGCCGATATGGATATCGTGCCGTCATTGGACCTTACCGTCAACCTGATGGGAGACCGGCTCTATTTTCTGGCCGGGGTCAATTGGGCGGATATCTCCGGGAAGATCGAGGACGCGGTCTTCAGCGATAACAAAGTGGGATTGGACCTGGGTCTGGGCGGCTTCCTGACCGACTCGCTGGTGCTTCAGGGAAAAATCCTCTACACCCCGGACGCCTTCGAAAGCGTAACCGTGGATATCGTGGAAGGTTTGGACGACACCAATGCCCAGGGGATTCAGCTAACTCTCGGATGGCAGTTCTAGGCTTCGAGTTGTCAACTAAAACAATTCCAAAAAAGTAGCGTGAGGAAGCCCGGGCAAGGAACGACCCTAAGTAGGGACCATGACGATCGAGGTTCTCAACACGTGCTTATGGGCACGGCCCGGGTTTGCTCGCGCAGGATGGGAAAAACAAAACGCAAGCATCACCCCGGCTTCCGAAGGCGA
>JAAUYB010110727.1_pt1 | contig 17009 bp, 22 predicted proteins | sample 7278071 | NCBI WGS metagenome assembly JAAUYB01 (sample SAMN14350121, study PRJNA611818) | marine sediment metagenome | isolation source: surface marine sediment (1.8m) | place: French Polynesia: Moorea | collected 2018-08
AGGAAGCAGCGACCATGGGCATCCTAGATTGGTTTTCTTTCTTTCCTGTCTTTCCTTTTTTTTTTTTTTTTCCCTCTTTCCCCTCTCCTCATGGGCCTTTCTTTACATTCCAATTTTCCACTCCTTCCTGTCTCCTCATGGGCTTTCCTTCGTTCACTCGATACCCTCGCCTTTCGCACCCACATCATGGGCCTTTCTCCCTTACGTCCAATATTGGTTTTCCACCTCTTCCACCCCATGTCTACATGGGCTCCTTTACAACTTCCTCTCCTCCTGGAGCCTCCTTTCTTCCCCTTTGAGCAACACACCCATCATGGGACCTCTCTCGTCCAATTCCCTGGTCTGGTCCCATGCTGTCTCCGCCCCTCATGGTCTCGCCATTGACTCGCCCTATTTGGCTCTCTCTTCCACTTCCTTTGGTATCATGGGTCCTCCACCTCAAAGTCCTCTCCATTACTCCATCGACTTTCCTCCCCTCCCCCTCATCCTTCTCTTCGCCTTCCTTTGCCACTTTCTTTCCTCTTTCCCCTCATGGGCTCACCTGAAGCTCTAGGAAAATAAAATCGATATCATTGCTGCCTGGACTTTCCCCTGCTTTCCCTGTGTGCAGTGGTAGGAACCAGGCGTTATGAAGACTACAAGTGTGCTCTTAAGAGGTGAGGTAGGAAGTGACTTAGTTTATCCTCTTAGTCTGATCGAGGATGTGCTAGACGGGCGGTGGGAGATGTGTGTTTCAACAATTGGATTTACGTACACCACTCCAGCGCCAACCCAACATCTCGCTATTTCAAGCAATTATGTCATGGGAAAATTTGTCAGTGGTACTAGTCCATCAGCGGGCCAGACTATTTTGAACTTATGTATTTTTGGAAATAGAACGGCTGGAGCTAAAACAATTATTGGCATGAAACAGCAAACATATTTTCCCGTCAACAACGCACAGCAATTTCTTCGTGTAACGCTTAAAAATGCGGAAACTGGCGAAAGACCATCCGGAGCAAATGTAATTGCCTTGATTTTACTTCGTCGTGTAGCATAACAAGATGTCCCAATCTCATCCTCGTTTGAGGAAATTGATGGAGAAAAATCACAACTTTTTGTTTACTCTGTTTGAAGAAAAACGTGGATGGAAAAACAGGGACACATTAAGAAAAGCATCAAAAGAAGAACTTAGCGTCACTCTTCGGCTACTTTTCTGTATATCCGTTGGTCACATCCCTATTAGGAGATCGGACTTTGCAGTCATTGTTAAAAGCAAAAGGAGAATTGTATTAGCAGATTTAAAATACTCTTTTGCTAGGTTACGCCACGACTCAAGAAGCAAGATACTTGAATTTCTCCTAAAGTTTGCTTCATTGTACAGAATTCTCTTTCATCCCATATTTTCTTAGTTATCAAAGATGTCTGTACGGAAAGTGTTGCTCGACTACAATGAATACCAACGGTTGCTGGACATTGAACAAAGGTTTGAAAAATTATCAGGACAAAAAGACGAACCTGCGGTCGCATCTTACCAAGACGGAAAGGGAATAGTGCAAAAAAGGAACAGTGCAAATGACAACAACAAAGGGATAAACAAAACTCTTTCCTCTGTCATGTTAACCAGTCAAAAAAAAGTCGTTGATCCACCAATACTGACTGCCCTCCCCAGTATTACCTACCCTCCTAGCGCAACGTTTGAACTGGCAAAAAATGAGAAGAGAGAAAAAAAGACAAACACACACAACGTGAAGAAAAAAAAGTGGTACTACCTTGGTGTTCCAGCAGAAAAAAAATAGGCTTATAATGCTTGGCTCAGAAATTATTAGTCAGCTAGCAAAAATAAGTCATCTTCAGCCATACTTTCGAGGTATTTCGACTATCGACGATGTACCGCTCCTCCACGAAGATGACTTTGTTATTGTCAACACAGAGTATTATATACTTTTTGAAAATGGTTGCTGGTTAGTCGAAGTGGGATGTCAAGACCTCGAGATTAAGGAAGATTGAGAGAGAAGCTTAGGTCGGCAAAGTGGAGGGACGGGGGGAAATCCCTAGCTCCTCCCGGACACCCAAAAAAGACCTCTCCCCTCTCACATAATTTTTATTTATTACTGTTCCTCCCCCCCCCGGTCGCCACAGGCGGCCGAACATTTTTAAATCGAGAAAAGAGGAGAAAAAATGCGGGATTTTTTAAAAACAAAATTGGGATTTTTTTTCCGCCGAAGGCGGCCCAAGGAAAAATTTCCCTCCCCTCCCCCCAGAGGGCCAAAAAAACCACCACCACCCCTCCAAAAAAAATTTCTCAGATCCTTTCTCTGATGCCTGACCCCTCGCCCACGTATGGAGACGAGGGATAGGTTTTTCAGGGTTGACAAAAAAATCTTTTGCGTCGTTAGAGACGACGTGTATTGTGTTGTTTTGCCAGTGCTATGTGCTAGAAAGTGGGCATTTTTATACAACCAGCAACCGTGCATAGTACATTCTTGTTAGTACATCAACCGGCACTGGACTCCACTGGTTTGTGCTACATCGAAGAGACCAAACAACCTTTGAAGTTTTTGATAGTTTGGGGACAACAGAAAACTTCGTAAAAGACATATTTACAAAAAAGCAAGGTTTTACCTAAAAGTAGAATGTGACTTCAACACTACAAGAGTACAAAAAAAGGGTAGTGTGACATGTGGTGATTTCTGCATTTATTTTATCGTTCACCGCCTGTTTAATGATGATTTGTGTCTTGTCGACCTATTGAATGAAATTTTCTCTAAAGAAGACGTCGCAAATGAACGCGTAGTGCATGAGTTTGTAGAAGAGTTACGTGAAGAGAATGGCAAACCAAAAACGAAGTAAAGAAGACACCGAAGAAAATCTTGTTTTTCATGTCAACAAAAAAGTTCAAGACTTTATGGTATCACCAAATTTTGCTAAAATTGGTTGTCCTAGTCGTCTCGTTATCGCAGGTCCCACCTTAAGTGGCAAATCCCAATTTGCTTTCAATTTAATTAAGTATAGAGAAACTGTGTATTCCGCAAAATTTGATCGAATTGTTTATGCCTTCCCCGAAGGATCCATGCATCTGCATCAAGACTTTATAAAAGCACTTCAAACTGTATGCAACTATATTGAAATATTTGAAGGTCTCCCCAACATCGAAGAGCAACATTTGGCAGCCGAAAAAGTAACTCATAAACTTGTTGTCCTCGATGATCTTATGATGAAAGCGTTTGCTAGCAACAATGTTCTTGAACTTATTACCCAAGCTTCTCACCATAGCAACATCTCAGTAATTATAGTAACCCAAAGTATGTTTCTTCCAGCTAAACATCGCCTAACTTTGATAAGAAATTGCTCAGAAAAAGTTATTTTTCATGACAAAATTGATCAGATGCAGTTGTCTATTTTAAGCCGACAGATTTTTCCTTCAAAGCCAAATTTTTTGCGAGAGTGTTTTGATTTTATATACCAGGTTTCTCACAAAAAAGATCTCAAATATGTCCTTTTAGATGCATCTCCGTTGTCTGATTTACCTCACAATGCTGTGGCTCGCACATTTTTTTTTCCGCAAAAAGACGGTAAAACAAGGCCCGTATTTTTTTTTCCTGAATAAACAATAGTAAAAAGCAAAAAAAACAATAAAAAGCCTTTTGATTGCCCTACTTCTTTTCATTCTGCGGATTGTTGTCTCCCTCGCAACATTCAAATTCTTTTTTTTTCCGCATGCGCGACTCTTTATCTCCTTCTCTGTCATCTCTGTCTGTGTCAGAGCCACTATCTAAGAACGGACCGATTTGCACACTGCCAAGGCCAGATGGCGAAAAAGATTTGCGTCCAGTAGTATGGGATTTTGGCGTTAATTTGTTCGCAGCAACAGAAGCAACAGCAAGAGTACCAGCAGCAGCAGTAGCAAGGCTTCGGTCGGCCAAGCGTTTAAGCTTTTCCTTTGCGGTGCCTCGTCCTTGTCCAGTGCCACTTTGCGGACTCACTTTTCTTTTTGCTCCGCGGCTACTTTTTTCAGTCCTTTGTGACTCCTCTTCCGTCTTTTTGTCGCTTGTAACGCTCGCATTGTTCTCCTCCGCAATTCGTGCTAACTCAGCCTTTTTGCGTTTCTCACGGATCTGATCTGCTAGACGTTCAGCTTCCCTCTCCTTTGCCAACAGGTCCTGTGCTGCAAGATCTCTCATTTCTTGAATTTTCATCTGGTTTATAACTCTCGGAGCAAGATTTTGCATCTCTTCAACAGACTCTTTCGAACATGTGTTCACACTGAAGCTTTTTGACTTTCGCCGCAACACTCTCTCTACGTACGATTTCTGACTAATAGAACCTGTGGCTAACCTTGTACCTGAGCTAACAGGTGTATTCTCACTTCCCGCTGTTGTGAAAACTCTGTCCGAAACAGCTACTGTTGAGGCTGTTACCAGTGTAGTTAGAGCAGGCACCGATCGAGCATTGACACTGCTTTGTGTAGCAAGAAGAGAGGAAGCTGAACGAGACGGCGACACCAAGGTAGAAACAGAAACAGGTACAGCAGTTGCCGTAGAAGCTTCCAATGACACTGAAGACGCAGTAGACGACGGAAAAGTCATTGGCGAATAAGTAGTTGTAGTAGTTGTTGTGGTCTTGCTCGTAGTAGTAGTAGTAGTAGTAGTAGTAGTAGTAGTAGCAGCAGCAGCAGCAGCAGCAGCAGCAGCAGCAGCAGTAGATGATGTAGGAGCTGGAGGAGCTGTTGTTGCTGAAGCTGTTGTTGCAGTTGTACCAGTAGTAGCTGACAAGACTGCTGTGTTTGTGGTAGTTGTGGTAGTCTTCTTCCTCGTCGTCGTTGTAGTGGTAGTAGTTGTGGTAGTCGATGTAGTAGGTCCAGGTGCAAAAGAAGCTGCGGAGGCTAATGGAGCAGTAGGAGCAGTAGGAGCAGCAGTTGCACCAGATGACGAGGAGACAATTATTGGACGAGGCGTAGTTGGAGCAGGCGGAGTTGAAGACGAAGGAACAGCCAGATTTGCTGAAATGGGACCAGGACTTGCGGCGCTGGAATTACCGTGTCCAGCCAACTGTTGGAGGAGTGTCATGCCCTTGGGTTTTTTCTTCCTCATGCGATCTTGAATGGCCTTCAAGTTCTGTTGCTGCTGCACCTCATCTTGGTTGACTTCCGAATTTGCAGTGTCAGTTGCTTCATCGCCGTCAAGGGTAAAAAGAGTGTACCTAAAAACCTTTAATTATTTGCATGTTGCATATTTTTTTTTGCAAAGTCTTACGTCGTAGGATCCATTGATCTTCTGGCTGCTCGAAGTCCGGAACGGGCGCGGCATATTTCACTGAAAAGATTTTTATTATATTTAATTGGGATTCTGTGTGTGTGTATCTGAGTTTTTAAATTAACCTACCGCGCATGGTCTGCGGGCGACCTAATGCCAAGCTCCTCGTCGAATTCAAAGTTGTCATCGCTGTCCTCAATGTTAACAACCTCATGGCCTCTCTCAAAAACCACACGGGTGCCAAGATCTCTACCACGCTCAAGATCTGTTCCTCCACTGGCTGTTCCACTCTCTGCAGTATGTCGGAGACGGAGACGGCGAACTATTGCTGCCAATCAAGCGCCAGCAGCACCAGCACGAGGAGACGTTCAAGGGTTGGCCGCGTCAGCATGATCAGTATCCCCACCATTAACATCGGTGGCAGAATCAGTGGAAGAAGCGTTGTTTTCAGTCGGGCCAGCATCACTAGCTCCAGCAGAAGAACGATCGCCACGTACGACCACAGTATACCGATAGACCTGGAAAAAAATGACAATACAAAATACCAATTCAAAAACAAAAATAGCTGGTACCCACCAGATATATCATGAAGCCAAGAATGACTACCGCAAGCAGAATGCAAACAACAACTCCAGCAAGAGCGGCCTCTCCACCGGGATCCGTCGGTTCTTCCTCGCGCTCGTCCGGTTCCTCACGCTGCTGCTGGTCGGGCTCCTCACGCTGCAGGTGCTCCTCCTCTTCCTCCTGATTCTCTTCAACATAGCCAACGGCCGTCGTGTCCAGGATTGGAACAGAACAACTATACAAAGAATGTTATTAAAAGAAACAAAGAAAAAAACTAACACAAACCTCATCACACGGCACGGCATACTGCGCTGCCTTCCAACAATCCGGGGTGGTGACCTCGACAGGTCGTAGATGGGACAAGCACTTGCAACCGGATTCGCAAAGCTTGGAGATGAAGTGCACTAGATGATTTGGAAGATTTTTAATTTTAAACCATATTTTTGGATCAAATTGACTTACAACAAATGCTTCCGTCTGACCAGCAAAGGTGGAGAGCATAACTTGAATCATCCAAAAGTAGAGAAGGCTCCCATAAATGAAACCATGAGGTCCGCGGTGACGGAAGAGACGTACGATCGCAAAGATAGCAGCAACGACGAGGGCATCGACGGGAGAGTTCAGCGCCATGGCAGTGGTGACAAGGCGGCCCGTCTCTTGCACAGACCCCACCATGATCGTGACCAAGAGAACCAAGCTCCAGATCTCGACGGCCGTGAGGAGGCGGCGCTCACGCTTCGCTCCCTCCATCGTAGAGCTGTAGCAGCACAATGTGCCGCAATTGTTGCAAACGCTCTGTACAAGGAATAACACGAACCATGCACTATTTCTTTGCTCTTTTTTATTGCAAATATGTACGTACCACAATAAGTGTATAGTAATTTCACTGTGTAATTTTTTTCCGATGGGGAGGATCAGCAGACAAAAACATTTGTGGCCTATAATGACACTCCAGCTTGCGGCGAGATGGTCGTACGAGGGGGGCACAGGATAGAGGGTGACGTTCTACGCAGCTCGATCGCTGAAGCAAGCTGGAGATGGGTGCCAAGGGAAAGGGCACTGCATCTTACGGCAAGCCCAGTTGGAGGGCTCTATTTTGAAAGGTTTCGTCAAAGTGTGATTCATTAAGCCAGCATAAAAATTAAAAATTTAAAACCGGGCAGTGCAAAAACAAATTAGTCAACAAAGTTTGTGTTGGGAATCCACTGGTTAAACTTATTTGGGTAATGTAAATATTTTACGTAGGACTTTTCGACGCCATTTTCTATCTTTGATTTTAAAACTTTTTCAATGCGAAAAGTTCCATTTCCGGGAGGGTTGGCTTTTGTTAACTGCTCTTTATAAAAATATCCAGGAATTTCATCGTCATGTAAATCCACTAATTTATATAAAACAGGAGTCTTTCCGGCGTCTACACGAAGTATTTTATAGAGTTGATAGTTACGTGTGTCAAAACCCCGATCAAATGATTGTGGTCCAAAGTCAGCGTGAACGTGATCACCTTTTTGTAACTTTCGGCTATTAGCTTCATAATTTTTTTGAGCCTTTTTTTGATCTTCAAAAGGTACATCTTCAGGAACACCAACAGCTTCATCTATTTTTTCTGTATCTTCGCGTGTTTTAATGTCTGCGGGGCGGAGATTTCCTATTGCCTTATGCGGCAAATTGTTTATGGCATCTACCACTGTTTGTAAATATTTAGGCCACTCTTGTGATCTTAAAGTTCGCAATAAACGGTAAAGTTTTTGCTTTACCAACTGAATGGATCTTTCTGCAAATGCAGCTTTGTGGCGACCAATTTTTGTTTTAAAAAATATCCCTTGCTTTTTGAAAAAGAGTTTGTTGCCTAAGAACTCTTTTCCCCTATCCGTTTCGAGTTGGTTTGGTATGAGCTCAGCCTTTTTAAATATTTTTTTAAAACCTTGTTGAACTGCAATAGCTGTTTTGTTTTTTAGAGGTTCACAGAATATTTTCCTCGAAAACACATCTACACACAATAGGAAACACGTGAAGTCACTCATATCATACATGATGGCAATGTCACTCTGCCACATAGTTGCTACACCGTGGACTTTCATTTCTCTTCGGGCAAATTTTTTGCGCAAATGTTTCATTTCTAAAATATAGTCCGGATCACATCTCAAAATGTGGTATAGTTCAGTTTTTCCTAGTTTTATATTCTTTTCCAATTCCAGAGCCGACTGAAATGTCAGCATTCCGCTAAAAGAGCCACTAAAACTTGGTGTTCTCCAGAGCCGCAGAATTTTTTTCTGGAATGTTGTTAATTGAGCTGTTATGTCATCATCCTCTTTTTCTTCCTTTGTTGTCCCGTATTGCCACCACGCTTTGATATTTTAGAAGAACTTATTGAGAGGTTTCTTTTTTGTTTTCCATTTTTGTTCTTTGATGTACGTTTCCTTTTTCTGCGATTGTTTTTAGAGTTTGCCATTTTTCCAAAATGCTTCGTACACGGTATAGAGATAATTAGTGTGTGTTTTTTATGTACGCTGTCGAAAAGGAACAGAAGAAAGGATATGAAGAGTGAGCAGCTGCAGAAAATCAATATTATTGATTTTTGACTCAGCGTCCAGCAGAGGGCGGGGGCAGGCGGCAGAGGCTTTCTCCTTACTCCCATCGTCGCATTCGGCATCAGACGCTCAAACAAAATGGCAGGTCTTCCAAGACCTTCTCGAAATGATATTCGAAACCAGCTTCGTGCTGTTCTGCAAGAAGACGACGAATCAGATTCTGAGCTTTCAAATCCGCCGTCTCCAGCAGGCCCACCTCCAGTACCCCAAGATGAAGATGAAGAGCGTCAAATACCAGAAGAAAATGAAGAGCAACCCCCCGCTCGATCAGGGGACCCGTATCGCCAAGGTACTACTGTTTATGAAAATGCAGAATTTCGCCTAAAAGTTAAGTCTGTAAGACATGCCAGACGGACACGCTACATGCTTTCTGATCATCTCTATAGTATGTGGGTTGAACAAAAGCGTAGAGTAGCTCCCTTTTTAGCCGACATGGAAGAAGCACTTGAACGTGGTCTAATTGAGGTTCTTAATCGTTTAAAAAGTGTCTATGTTGCTCGTCATCACTATCAAATTTATGTCACAATTATTTCAAACAGTATTCAATCTGGCCTGAATTCAGGCAACTATTCATTGAACACGCCGTCAAACAAAATTGCTCGCTGGATGTTGGGTATGCTTTATAACTTTTTAAAGTCAAATCAGACTCTAAAGCTTGATCATAGTTTCAAAATACAAATAAAAGTTCTTTCCTTACACCATACTCGCAATTTAGAACAAAACAATCCTCGATTTCGTCGGCATATTTATCACTAAATTGGAAATAAAATGCAACAACAAACTATTGTCTTATTTTTTTCAGACTCTACTTATTTCCGCCACGAAACTTTTCGACGCGCACACAAACGAAAAAGTCAGTTGGCACCGCAAAATCAAGACGAGACTTCATCGGCACGAAAAAGTCAGTTGGCACCGCAAAATCAAGACGAGACTTCATCGGCACTGGAAAGACCACCTCCCAAAAAAAGGCATGTCCCAAAGAACGCTCAGGCATTGGAAAGACCACCTCCCAAAGAGAGGCATTTGCCAACGAACGCTGAGGCACTGGAAAGACCACCTCCCAAAAAAAGGCATGTCCCAAAGAACGCTGAGGCACTGGAAAGGCCACCTCCCCAAAAAAGGCATTTGCAAAAGAACGCTGAGGCAAAAAAAAATAAGGAGACATCGAAGAGTACAAAAGTGACAAGAAGAGCCTGGGAAATTTGTATCCCTAAAAGATTTCAAATCAAGCGGACCTTAGTAGCTATTGTAATGGCATATTTCCTAGCCCTTTTCGAAGAGGGTACTGATCGAGTCACTTGGAGAATGATCCGACATGTTGTTCATTCAAATGAGAAATTTCATGCCGAAGCTGATACTTACCTTTACTCACAATTAGTCCCATTTGCTGCTTGCGTCCCTCCCGAATGTGAATCTGGAGAACTGTCCGAAATTTTCCCATTTTTTGACCAGAAAAAAGTTTATTTTATGGACTCTTCCGGTTCATACGACTTTAATTGCCAACTACACATATTTCATTCACAAACTGGCACGCTTTTGTCCTCTTATCCAGAAATATTCGATGAAACTCGGCGGCAGCTATACTTTACAGCACATGTTGGAGACAATAATGAACTTTTGAACTTAAGTATTATAGAAAATATTTGTTCTTTTTACAAAGCATTTGGAGTATATTGTTTTTTCTGCAACAAATTTTTTCGCGGTCGTGGAACACAACATAAATGCAAAAGAACTCTTTCTTGTTTTGCGTGTCGTCGGCCATTTTTAACCCCAAAAACCTATTTTACCTCCCGGACAAAAAAATATTTCTGTGACTCAAATTTGTATCCACATGTAAGTTCAGAATGTCCTAGTTGTTTTATGAGAATTCCTACAAAACACTGCAATCAGCATCATAAACAAAGAGTTTGCCGTTGGGGAATAACGTGCCAAAAATGTGGCACATATATCTTTCAAAGCAAATTTGTTCCAAAAGAAAAAATTTTAGACTCACATGTTTGTGGGTCCCATCAATGTTATTATTGTGGTGCCATTGAACCAAAAAACAAACATTTGTGTCATATTCGGCTACCAACCTTTGACAAAAAATTTACTAATGTAGGCTTTTTTCAAACGGAATTTTCTGGCTGGGACGTGACAAACTGTAAAGAATGTTTTGAGCTTTCTCGACATTGTGATATATGCAAAGAAACAAAAAAAGTACCGCTTGTTTGTTCTGCATATATAGAAATAGAAAAAAGGGGACATTTTGACCAGCTCATTTTTTCCCACCAGACCACGCCGATTATTTTGAAAGATTCACTTATTTTTGATTACTTACCCCCCTCACTAAAAAATAGCCCAATAAGCACCGAAAGTGCAACTCGATTTGGTAAAAAAAAAGCGAAGGGTCCACAATTCTCTTTTTAAGGAGCAAACAACTGTCATAGAGGAGTTTTTCTATTTTTTAGTGAAAAATTCTTGTGCAAATTACACATTTGTTATATTTGATGATACTCGAAGGATTTTTGAAGAAATTGTCAAAACTTTATATAAAAACGGCATAACCCCAAAAGTTGTAGGTTCGCCTAAAATACTTACAGTAGAAATTCCGGCCTTAGACATTAGATTCATAAATTTTGAAAACTATGTTAACGACAGTTTTTCGGAATTAGCAGACCTTTTTGGTGAAGAAAAGGTTTTTTTCCCATTAAGATGGCTTAATGATCCCAAATATTTTTGTTATGTGGGTCCTCCACCAAAAATTGATGATTTTTTTGCCTTTGGTGACTGTGATAAACTTGTTCAAGAAAAAGAATGTTTTGCGTACAACTTAAAGGCACCATATGATTTTCATGCTAATTTTCTTAAGTATGTCACTTTTAAAAATAATGTTGTAGCCAAAGCTGCGCTTTCTTTTTTAAAGGAGTCTTTTGTTTGTCAAACACATATCCTTGGGTTTTTGCTACCAAAAAGAGAAGAGACGTACGTTCACCCTTTTAATCTACCGTTATTTACAAAAGCTGCTTACTCCTATAAATTGTTGTGTTTATTTTCTAATGAATTAAAAAATGTCAGAATTCTCAAATCTCCTGTTTATATGGCTAGCTCAGCTGGTGAACTAGAATTCTGCTTTTACAAAATATGGGAAGATCCAAAAAAAAAATATGTGCATGCCTGGTCTCCGGACGGCCAAGAACACTTCCGCGAAAGTTTCCCAGATTTGTATGTGCCCGAAGAAAAACTTTGTTATTACTGGAATGGTTGTCTTGTGCACGGACATTGTCCAGAAAACTGCACATTTAACCATTCACTCAGCCAGAAAAATATGTTTGGTATAAAAAAGAAAACTGCTCTGAAAGAATATGAAGAAAAAAAACAAAAAATGCTTGAAAACCATCCAGATATCAAGATAAAAGAAGTGTGGCACTGCGAATGGAAAAAGAAAAAACGTGAAGACCCAAAAGTGATATACTTCATGAAACACATATACCGGTTTCCTCCTCTTTACCGACTGGACCCGCGTGCAGCAGGTATGAAAAATGGACCAGCACAGTATTTACCAATCAAGCGTGTTTTCTCCTCTTTTCAGTGCGTGGCGGATTTAATGAAATTTATAGATGCTTATGGGATAACAGTATGAAAGTTTTTGCTGACGAAGCTTTTCATTATCTTGATATGATAAGTGCACATCCTTTCAGCGCTTTGGGTGTTTTTCCCATAGGAAAATACGAGGTAAGAATTTTTTTGCTCTGAAGCTCATGATTCATATTTTTATATGTATTTTCTAGATATTCACTGGTGTCAAATTCAACTTTTGTAAAGAAACAAACAACTTATATTTTGGAGAAAAGTTATTTTGTGGGCTTGCACTTGTTCGAGTCCTTTGCCCTTCGAAAATGCTACACCCATTTCTCATGTACAGAAACGAACAGCAACAAAACTCCATTCCCTGCTGTGGCCTTTGTGCAGAGGCAAAGCAGAAAATATGCCGCCATAGTGACTGGTAAGAATTTTTTTAAATAATTTATTTTAAACCCTGATAAATTAAGCTTCAACCTGTCATAGGGAACGTTCATGGATTGGAACATATACTTCGGAAGAGCTATCATATGCTGTATCTCTAGGCTACATCTGTCTCGATGTTTTTGAAATTTATCAGTACTCGAGAGTAGCTCCTATTTTAAAACAATACATACAAGTTCTTGCTTACTTTAAGCTGAAGGTAAGATATATATAACCTAAAAATCATTACTTTATATTTATCTCCCTCAACTACATGACAGTACCTGACAGAAGCGGCTGTAGCACTTTTAATACCCGCTCAAATAGCGGTTAAGACGCATACGTCGGCGTAAGGGGGGCCTTGTTGTCCCCTCTATCCCGCCACGACAAAAAAAATTGGTTCCCCCTGCCAAGTCAGTGACAGGCCCACGTATGGGGGAGGGGATACTTTTTGCTCTTCCAGCGGGCGGCGACAAAAAATTTGCTCTGCAGGTTCTCTTTTTTCTGGATTTTTTTGAAGATTTTTGATTCGTGGCTGTTGAGACGGGATGCAAGCAATAGGGGAGGGAGAGCCCATGTGACCACACCCGCACGCATAGGGGAAGAGATACTTTTTCCCTTCCGGCGAGCGGGCGAGTGGCTGCAGGAGAGAGAATGAGAACAATAGAGGAGAGAGAGTCCATGTGACCACACGCGTATGCATAGGGGTATAGGGGAGGAGATACTTTTTCCCTTCCGCGGGCGGGCGAGTGGCTGTAGGAGAGGGAGAATAGGGGACAGAGAGTCAATGTGACCAATGTGACCACACACGTACGTATAGGGATATAGGGGAGGAGATACTTTTTCCCTTCGGCGGGCGGCGGGCGGGCGGGCGAGTGGCTGCAGGAGAGGGAGAATAGGGGAGAGAGAGTCATTGTGACCAATGTCACCACACGTGTACGTATAGGGATATAGGGAAGGAGATACTTTTTCCCTTCGGCGGGCGGGCGAGTGTCTGCAGGAGAGGGAGAATAGGGGAGAGAGAGTCAATGTGACCACACGCGTACGTGTAGGAGAGAAGATACTTTTTTCGGGGTAGGAGGCAGATGACGAACAAAATAATAGGGGAGGGAGAGCCTATGTGTGACCTAAGGAGAGTTTGCTAATCGTAAATATCTCACATTTAGTTTTCAGGCAAACGCACACAGAATGAAATATATGAAATTAATAAAAAGATGCAATTTAGTGGAACATCGCTTGAGCTTCGAGAGGAAGACTTTGAAGACAACTATCGTCTCCGAGACCATTTTAAGCTAATGTTGAATGCAGCTTTAGGAAAATTTGCCCAAAAACGAGACGTTCAAGAAGTACATTTTCTAAAAACAAACGAAGAAATTAATCGGCTTGCAAATCAGAAAAAAATTGTTAGTGTTAATGATATTTGTGAGGATTTCTGCCAAATTAACACTCAGGGGCAAGAATCGTATTCACCATTTGCCAATTCCGTAATTTATTCCTTCATTACAGCACGTACAAGAATACGATTGCATCAAAGTATCGAAGCATTGCATGCATCAGGCATGCATATTTACTACTGTGACTGTGACAGCTTGCTATTTTCCGCTTCCTATACCGCTGCTCCCCCTCTTGATATTGGTCCATCTTTTGGCCAATTTAAAAATGAACTTGGCCGAAATACTAAAATTTCCCAGTTTATTTGCCATGGCCGAAAAAACTTTAAATTGTCATACACAGAGGAAGAAAATAATTGCAAAAAATCTTTATTTCGAATAAGAGGAATTTCTCTCACATCTTCTAAAGCAAAAAATATTGTCGAAAACTCCTTTTCTCCCAAGGTAGTCCCTGACCTTGCTTCCATAAAAATTCCACAAGTACGTAAACGCTCTCAACACATGCAAACAAAAATTTGTCGTCAGGATACTTGTCTGAAACAAAATATTGAATGTCAACGGTATGTAGATTTTTCTACAAATTCTAAAGAAACATTTCCTTGGGGCTATGAAAGAGTATGAAAGTAAATAAACGATTAGTTTTTTAAAAACTTATTTAACCTTTTGAGTTCCGGCTTTGTTGTTCCTTTTGACGTGCAGTTGGGACCTTTCGTGTACGAGAGGTGGGCAAGGGCATGAAGCAGGGGAGGAAACACTTTAGCCGGCCAATGAAGGTACACCTTGCCTTCTAGTGCCCTAATCTTTCTCTTTGCCTAGCTAAAATAGACTGTACTCTTGCGTTTATGTTCGGAAGTCGATTCCTCGCATCACGCACGGACGAAAGTAGGTGATCTCTTCTTTGAATTGCAGAATCATAGAAACGTAGTCGAGGGCTTCTTTGCCGGCGCATACGTTCAGCTCTAGCTGCTGCTTCCAACCCGGCAATTCTGTTCGCTTCAATCTGGGCTGCTTCTCTGTCTTGATTTTCTATTGCTTCGTCCAGGGTTTCAATGTGATCTTCGTCTTCAAAATTGTCATTTGCAATTCCCATTGCACGAAGATCTTCGTGCAGCTGCTCCATGTCTCTCTGCAGTTGTTCAGATTCTTGTCTTGCTGCTGCGAACTGTTCAGGACATGAGAAAAACGGGTCTCTTCTCCGAAGAGCACGATTTGTTTGCCGAATTTGACAGCCGAGGCGTATGGTGTAGCCGATGATGACAAAAACAATAATACTCAAAACAGAAATGACAATGATCACCCACTTTGGATGTCCTTCACTTGGGGAAGGAGGCTCTGGAGGATTAACACAGACAACTTTTGGGCAGCCATCTGGACTTGCCGGAATGGGGTAGTGAGAGCACGACGTATTATACCAAAAGCAGATGCTGCAATCGTAAATTTCGCATGACGGGTTCGGAGAGGGTACAAGAGTCTGGTAACATACGCGCTTGTCATCACACGTAACATTAGGCAAATTTTCAGTGTTGCTTGAACTTTGTGTAGTCTGGTGAAGCCGATCTCCAGAGAAAGAATTGTTGGTGCAGATCATGATGATGATGCCGATGCCCACAAGCACCATCCAAAAGAGTGTGAGGCACTGGAGGAGCTTGCGGTCCCGCCTAGGTAAAAGTAAGGTTAGAAATACTCAGGAAAATAGCAAATGAGTAAACTGGTATTCCTACCTAGTTTCTTGACGTTGAGTGTCACCTCCTGCCTCTGCAAGGCAGCTCGTATTCCTCTGGCTCTGCCTCCTGGTTGTGATGTCTTCGGCGCTCCCTATGGCGAATTCTTCCGTCGTTGAAGATGTCTCTTTGTCCTCGGGACTGTTGCTCAAAGGGATTTCCACAGGAAGATCCACGCTCACTTGATGAGTCAGATGATGTCCAGTGTAGATGCCCTCTTCTTCTTTTTGGGTGAGTCGTGGTTTCTCGACCTTCTGACTTTCGGCTTCTTTGACAACCTCGTTCGTCAACCTCGAATACTTTGGCCGCGCGCCAGTGCCTCCCAAGAGAATAGGAATTTTGCTCGCCCTCAAGTGACGCTTGACTTCTCGAAGGCATGGTTCTGAAACCGTCCTCTTCTCTTCCGTATCCGAACCCAGCTTCGAAGTCTCTACTCCTGCAGGAGGCTCTGGAAGCGACGTTGACGGTGAGGAGAGTAGATGTTCTGAAGGTTGTTCTTGTGGATCCTCGGCTTGGGGATCTGCTTCGGTGGTTTTGCAGTTCCGCTCCGACATAATTGTGTTCCAAAAGCTCAGATGAACTTTCAATCGGTGTACCGTCGTGCAAGGAAGACTTCTTTGAGCAACCAAAAGTTGCTGCAATGTCCCAAAACTTTAGGAAAAAGCCAAGAACTCCAAAAAGACCGATAAAAATAAAATGGAGCTTGTAATCGGCTATTTCCGAGGTAGAACTTGCTTCTGCTGACCCCAAAATGTCTATATCAGACGCTTTGCTGGCTGTTGTTGTCTTAGCCGGCAATCCCGAGGTTGATGTAGTCACAGTAGGTAGTGGAAGTGGAGTTGTTGACGTCGAAGGAGAGGGTGTAGACGGAGTTGGCCGTACGGTTGAACTTTGCGGTGGTGGCAGCGCAGTTGATGTCCTCAGCGAAGGTGAAGATGAAGGTTGAACGGAAGGCAGCCGAGTTGAACTCCGCAGTGTCGGAGAGGGCAAAGATGATGGTGGGCTGGAAGGCCGCCGGGTTGGACTCTGCGGTGAGGGCGAAGTTGTCACTGTCAGTAGCGTCGTTGACGCCGTCGGAGAGGGCAAAGATGACGGTGGAACCGAGGGCAGCGCGGTCGAACTTCTGGGCGAGGGCAGCGGAGTTGTGGAAGCCGGCGAGGGCGAAGATGTTACTGTCAGTTGCGTGGTTGATGCCGTAGGTGAGGGCAAAGATGACGGAGGAACCGAGGGCAGCGGGGTCGAACTTCTAGGCGAGGGCAGCGGAGTTGTGGAAGCAGGTGATATCACCAGTTCTGTGTGAGCAATTTTAAAGAACATGTGTAAGATTGAAAGTAAAAAAGTGTCTTTTTATAAATTAGTGTCTTTTTGTATTTGTCTTCTTGTAGGGCTAGGTATAGGCTCACACTAGCCCACAAAGCACCGAAGCCTGCTGGTCTGGGTTTGACTTCGAGCCATACGTGGGCGAGGGTCGGCCGTCATGGGGGGGATTTGGGAAATTTTTCTTGGGGGGGCGAGTGGTTTTTTGGG
>JAAUYB010122246.1_pt1 | contig 17000 bp, 12 predicted proteins | sample 7278071 | NCBI WGS metagenome assembly JAAUYB01 (sample SAMN14350121, study PRJNA611818) | marine sediment metagenome | isolation source: surface marine sediment (1.8m) | place: French Polynesia: Moorea | collected 2018-08
AATATGTACTACGCTACATACTGTATCTTCTTCTCTCTCTTTCTCACGCGCGCGCGGTAACTTGACTACCGCTCTTCTCTCTCGATGTCGTGATTCTTCGCGCACGACACCTGCAAGGGCAAGGTGGAGGAGGTCAAGTGCAAAAAGGAGTAGGTAGAGGAGGCCAACTGCAGCAAGGGCAAGGTGAAGGAGACCAACTACAGAGAGAAGATGGCCAATGGCAGCAAAAACATGGTTTTGCTACTTAACTACTGCAAGAGTAAGGCAGAGAATGCCACCTGCAGCAAGAGGAAGGTGGAGGAGGCCAACTGCAGCAAAAATTTGGAAGTGGAGGCCAACTGAAGCAAGAGGAAGGTGAAGGAGGCCTACTGCAGCAAGAGGAAAGTGGAGGAGGCCAACTGCAGCAAAAACTTGGAAGTGGAGGCCAACTGCAGCAAGAGGAAGGTGGAAGAGGCCCACTGCAGCAAGAGGAAGGTGGAGGAGGCCAACTGCAGCAAGAGGAACGTGGAGGAGGCCAACTGCAGCAAGACTAAGTGGAGGAGGCCAACTGCAGCAAGAGGAAGGTGGAGGAGGTCAACTGCAGCAAGATGAGGGTGGAGGAGGCCAACTGCAGCAAGAGGAAGGTGGAGGAGGCCAACTGCAGCAAGAGGAAGGTGGAAGTAGCCAACTGCAGCAAGAACATGGAGGTGGAGGCCAACTTTGGCAAGAACATGGAGGTGGAGGCCAACTTCGACAAGAACATGGAGATGAGGCCAACTGTGGCAAGTATTCGTTTTTTGTTATGCTGCTGGACAACGGTATCCAAATAAAAAATCTCGCAATTTATAAGTGGGCGGGCCGGCGGCGGCGGCGGTGGCGGCGAGGGGGGTAGGAACGAATATAAAAAGTATCAAGGAACGGGTGTAGGAACGGACCAAAAAGAGGGTGTAGAAACGGACCAAAAAGAGGGTGTAGGAACGGGTAAAAGAACAGTAAAAAAAGAAGGAACTTGGGACTTTTTTTTTTGGCGGTATCTTGAACGACTACCGTTGAAAACACTAATACCACCCCTTGCAACCACCCTTATGACCCCCGGATGTGATGCTGCAAAGGTACCCCAACGGTGGTCGTCCCAACATCAGTTATGACCACCCCGCACCTCCCGGCTGGGGAAGGAGAAGAACTGCACCACTGACTTGCTCTGCCCGGCCATGGGGAAGGTGAATAAGTGCACCACGGACTTGTTCTGCCTAGCCATGGGGAAGGAGGAGTGCACCACTGACTTGCTCTGCCCGGCCATGGGGAAGGAGAAAAAGAGAAGAAGTGCAACACTGACTTGCTCTGCCTGACCATGGGATTTTTTTGGTGAAATCTTACAGCAAAGGATGCAAGGTGTTGTTTAGAATGATTGTATGTATGAAATATATCAACATTTTGTCTCTGTAGTAAGTGGTGGTGGTGTTTGTTATGATGGAGGTGCATGATATGGAGGGCAAAACAGAAAGTCCGCTTTTGAGGACCTTTTTGGAAAAAAAATTGACTCCTTTTTTGCAAACCTTTTCTGAAAATCTAAACCCCGTTTTTGCGGACCCTTTTTCCTGGTTTCCGCGCAAAAAAGTTCCCTACCACACGGAAAAAAACAAACAAAAAAACGTTCTGCATTTTGCACGTAAATGCGGAGCTTTCTCCAAAAAATCCTCCGCATTTTTTTGAAAATTTATTACACAAATTACAGATATGAAAGACACTTTGCAGATGATTTACACCCTCCGCATTTTCGGCAAACAAACTCAAATTACGGTTCGTTGGGTTCGTCTTGATGTGTAAATTGGAAAAAATATGGAAGAGTAATGAAAGGACCCTAAAACTGTCAAAATAAGGGGAAAATTTCGGTCGGGTCCCCACCTACATTGTGAATTAAAATTTCCTTCTACTATACTTGTTTCCCCCTTTTTCTCTTTCTATAAACTCCTGTTCGTGGTCTGTGCTTAAGGAGAACGGCGGCGGTCAAAAAGACATCGTCGCACTTTGTTTCAGCTTTTGGAATTTTTTTCGTTCTTTTCTCTCGCGTCAGTAAAACTGGCCTCCTTTGCCCCTGTTCTTCCTCCCGCTTATAGTTTTATTTACCCGGACTCTTCCGGCGGCTGCAAACCCTTTCCTTCTTCTTCTTCCTGCCGGCGGTGCGGAGAGGGAGGCAATGTTTCTTGACCCCTTTTTCGCAGTAGGCGTAAAAAATCTTCTTCCCCATTTGAGCAGCAACTATCAATTGGTGCGAGTGTGCCGTGAAATCCCTTTGCGGGCATAAGATCATTAGGGGACCATCTTATGCTCCCCCCCCTTTTTACCTGTGGCAAAGCCGTCAGGTCCTAGAGCTGTACAAGTTGTTGTTGTTGTTGTTGTTGGGGTTGGGGTTGTTGATTTTGAGGGGGGAGCAGTTTTTCTGAGCATACAGTAGTAGTAGACTTGTCTACTGTAGCACAGCACTTCTGCTTTAAAAATTCACTTCAGGGTGGGATCCCTCTACTTAACCAATTTCCTCTGCTTGATTTTATTCTATTAATTCTCTTCAGGGTGGGATCCAGCTCTCCTGATTTTGATGCTCAATCTCTGAGATATTAAAAAGGAGTTTTCCTGATGACTTTTGTCACTAATATTTCATAACCACCGCAGGTCTTTAAACGAAGTCTGTTCTTGTTTATTCCTCCTACGGCGGGCTCCTGCTTGCTTTTTCAAGTCTTAAAAGAACGGGGTTGTTATCTTTCTTCTCACTTTGGGCTGAGGGTTCCTCCGTGCGTACCAATACTCTTCTCGGGCGATGTTTGATGCGGACATTCTGTATATCGACTCTAATTCTTTTTTTTCCTCCTTGTCGTTCTCATGGACTGCTACATTGTTACTAGCAGTTATTTTCCTCCTCCCCTTCTTGTTTCTGGTTTTACCTTGTTGTGCTCATGCACACCATTATTTACAACTTATTTGTTAGTATTCTTATCTCCCATTTCAATCGTTCGCTCCCTCTACCTCAATGGGAAGCCAGATCAGCGTACCCAGCTTCATGTCGTCCTCAACTGGGCCTCACACATCACAGGCAACCTGGAAACTGTTGTTTGCTTTTTTATATGTCTGATAGAATAGGATGGAAAGACGTCTGATGAGGAAATACAAAAAGTTGTAGAAATATAGTTGCAGAAGTAGTGATATTGTATTATCAAATGTCGATGCAGAGGTAGTAAGAAGAGTAGTAGAAACTGCTGCTGCAGAAATAGTAGAAACAGGGAAATATTAAATTGAAACTATAAAAGAGCGGTTGAAAAACAGGAAAAGAGTAGTTAGAAAAGCATTACCAAAGCACATAAATTTAACGACTATGTTACCAATGTTACTACTTACTACTAAATAGGAAAAAAACGTTTTTTTACTTATTTAGGGTGTAGAAACAATAGTTTTATGTTATGGGGTGTCCCAGCTTACGGATTTCCGACTTATCATATGTTGTAGATTTCGTAGTAAAAGGGTCTTTTGCCGTCTATCAGATCCCAGATAATTATATATATATATATATATTTGAGCTATGGATGTTTCAAAAAAGATTTTTTCTATTTTAGAATTGAGTCTTAGGAACCCAAAACGCTTTCCCAAAAATGTAACTTACTTAGTATTAAAGATATCCCTTAAGTAGAACTGTGTTAGGAGTGTCAATTTGCCACCACAGAAAAGAACAATAAATTAGCATCCTTATTGCTCTTTTATTGTGATAAAAACATAAGAAATATGAGTTGTACAAAACAGAATTTTTACCTTTAAAAACAGACTTTGTTCAATCAACAACATTCACTAGATATAAATATGTAAAGAAAATTCTGTAACATTCTTTTTGGAACAAAGGATCAAACCCCAAATATAATTATGGGTTCAAAGAAGAGTGTAGTACCAACTCATTAAGGAGATTATGTTTGATCTAAATGGAATTAGCATGAGACAGATCCCACCTCAAAAAGATATCTGATCAAGGAGCCTTGGATCCCACCTCAAAGAAAATTAGGACTGGGCGATGACGAGGGACAGTAAAAAAATAACTCAGGCTTGTGCAAAAGAAAGTTCAATGACCTTTGAGGTCATGACCTCATCTCTGAGGTCATGATCTCATCTTAGAGGTAATGATTTCAAAGTAGTCCCAACAAGAACAACAATAACAATAAAACACCCAACAACATAGTAAACATATTTTTGTCCGTTTTGGATTTTTGGGCACTTATACGCGCCACAAAAACACCTTTTTTGGGGCACTTCATTAAATTTTGCGGCGTTTTTTAGGCAGCACAAAATGATAACACCACAAAAGAAGGCCGCAAAATCAAAATTTGCGCAAAAGGTGCCTCAAAAACGCTGCAAGATGCGCTGCCGCAAAAACGCCACAAAATCTAACGAAGTGCCCAATTTGTGGCGTTTTTGCGGCGCGTATAAGACAAGAAAACCTTTGAAAATACCAAAAATCCGTTTTTTTGCGCCTTCCATTCGTTGGGCAGCTCTCACCATTCTATGACCTGTTGGCTTTGTGGCAGGCAAAAATGATGACTTACAAAACTATGCTTCTTACCGCTTGGTGCGGGCAGAATTTGGCCAATTTTTCAGGAGAAATCTCACTTACATTCTGAAACAATGTTCCGAGTTTGTTGAAATATTATCCAAGTCCGACCTTCTAAAAATATATTTGCATTGTAACCAGACAAGCCAACAATGCTTGTTTGTGGTTTGTTCTTATTACCATTTCAAGCTCCATTTCGTTTGTGAGTGAGGAGCAAGCTTGTTCTCCTTCAATTAAAAGTGAATCACGATCACTGACATACCCAGGAGTAGTATTCATATTTTGCAACAGGGGCATAAAAAATGGTCGGAAATGTACATTCTGACGCCCGTCACTTGCCACCTTTTTTAAACCAAAAAAGCACCTATACAAAGCACCCAAATTTCCAGAATTTGTACTTTAAAAAATGTGCCAACTCAGTTTCTCAAATCTGATTCACAAAATAGGTCCATAATATTGGTGAGTTCCATAAGTCTACTTCAAAAAAACAATCAAACAAATTGTTTTCATAGGGAAACTTGCCAATTTTCTGCATGAATGATTCCCAACAAGGGATATTTTTCAGATCCATCATCAGACAACAGAGCTACAGCCCACTATCTAAGGTCGGTTAAAGCCAAGTACGGGACCCAAATTCAAGAAATTTATCTTTTTTCATGATTAAAAAATTGGCTTAAAGGTTCTCATAAAAACTCTCAGAAAAAATGGTTTGGTCAGTTTTCTGGAAATGTTTGTGTCGGGACACAATTTTGGGTCTTTATGGACACCCCGAGCCTAATTTAATTAGAAAAAGTAGAAACAAAATAAAAATGGCTTTTTTTGTGCAGCAGGGTTGTGGATTTGGTCACCTATACCCACCAACTAACCGGGCTTTCTTGATTGAGCCCCAAAGACGGACTGATGCCATATCGTCAAAATCGTCGACTGTGATGACATAATGACTCTGCTTTGTGACGCTTCCCCTCAATTTTTAGTACATTTGGTCTGGCATAATTTGGGACATTGCAAGATTTTGACTTGCCTCGATCATGGCTCGTTGCAATTTGACGTGCTGATTTGAAAAATATTTTTTTAAATAGCCGTCTTTGAATGAGGGCCGCCTACCAGGGTCCCAAATATGGAATAGAACACTGGGTACTTTTGTAAATGTGTTATTTCAAGATAGAAGTGTGTAATTTTACATACAAGATATTTTTATGCATCTCAAAGTTTCATTTGCAAGTTGGTCTGAGTAAAACAGTTGCGTCCTGAACAAGACAAACACAGTTTTTTATATGATTAAAACATTACTACATAGGAAATGGATGTCCAAAGAGGGGGATTCCCTACCCTTTGCCCACCATTGTTTGTGGCCATCCAAAGGGAGGAGAGATTGTTGTACAGTTTGTGGCTGTCCAAACAAACGTCTTGTGAAAGGGGAGGCAAGATATCTCCAGCTTGTAGTTCTGTTCAGGAAGAGAAGCAACAAGGAGCTGGCCTAAGGGAAGGCACTAGGGCCATTGGAAGATCCCACATACTTCCACAGAAACATTTGCACCATGGCACAAAGCCAACTCCTCCTCCGTCAGCACAAGGTAGTAGCGATCATCCTCCGTCACCTCCAGGTAGGCCTCCTCCTTGGGGCGCAGAAAAATTGGACTTAACGGCAAAAGGAGAAGAAAATCCTGCTCATGCTGCACGTAGTAAATTAAAGCCTCTCCTAGAAGCGGCAGGTGCAGCACCGCATAGAGCGCCACCAAGTCGACCAGGGCAGAGTTGAAGTCGGCAATGCTCCTGGCCTGTGTCTCGATCACCCCCTCAAGGCCAACAGGTCGAGCTCGTCCTTCTCCCAATTCAGGTCATCGTGCAGGTGCCACACATCCTGTTGGAGAGCAGCAAAGCGGGCTCTCTGTATTTCAATGGAATTCGTAATGGACTTGCCCGTGAAGAGCTCCGCCAGCGGAGGGAGAAGGAACCTTCCAGAGACGGTGGCTGGGATGACCATCAACGTCACCGACCTCGTCGGCCTGGACAGCGCCTCGGTGCTGTCTGCTCGCTTGCCTCCCCGGGAAGCAAATGCTCCCAGTGCCAAATCTCCTGGCAGGCATTGTGTAATGTCCTGTTGGCGTGCTGCAGCACCACTTGCTGCCACTTCCCAGCCATCTTGACCACAGCAAAACATAGCAGCGTCTTGGAGTTCTGGCACTCTCTGTCTCGAGGAAGTGCAGCTTCAGTGGGATCCTGACCTGGAGAACCCCGTTCGCCAACCAGCGTCCCACGCTGCTTGAAGGCAGCCGTGTGGGTATAGGTCTACGGCAGCGAAGGCCCTGCCTCAGTCCTCACAAGGCTGCAGCAGCATGCCACTGTCCCCGGCAACAAGGGCTCACCCTCAGGGTCCACCGGTGTCTCCCTTACGGTGGTGATCTCCCCTGGCGCGGGTGGCAACTCACTGTCCCACAGGCAAATCCGAAACCTGCCCCTCAGCGATCCTCCCATAGCTGTAGGCAGGCTTGTTGAACTGAATTTAAAATGAACGGCGTTCAATTCAGTTATTCAGTTCATTGAACTGAACTGAACTGAACGAAGTCAACTTTTTGAACTTTGAACGATGAACGTCAAAATCTGAAAAAAATATTCAGTTCAATTCATAGTAAATATGATATTATATTTTTTACAAAAATTTCAAAACATGTTATAAAATTGACAAAAACATAAAGATTTTTTAGCATTTCAAGATTTCAAAAATTTATATGTCTATAAAACTCATTCAATTCACTTTTTATTAAAAAAACCTTGATACTTAAATATTTGAACTGAACTTTGAACGAAGTCAGTCAGTGAACGCTTGAACGCTGAACGAAGTCCTGAGATTTTGAACGTGAACTTTTGAACTGAATTGTTTTCTTGAACGGAAACAAGCCTGGCTGTAGGAGATCGTACGCTTGACCAGCTGCTACCTCTAGGAGTTCCACCTTTATCTGCCTGTCCTTCCGGGCGTGATACTTCACCATCAGCAGAACCGGCCAAAATTCCTGCATGAGGCGGAGACAAATGACTGGATCGTTGCAATCCGCCGTAATATCCTGGAGGAGCAGGGAGCGGAACCCCTGCAGAGCCCTCGTCAGCCGCTCCGCCCTGCTCTCCCCGTTCCTGCTGGGGTTGGACATCAGTCCAAAGATCTTTCTCTTCCCTTGTGTGACACCCTTCGATCCGATTGTGGTGTATGAATGACGAATTGCCTAATGAACCGTTGGGGAGGATGTACTGCACTGGGTATGTAGTGGCGCCTATTACCCACTGCACAACTGCTTTTTTCCACTTTTTGACAAACTTCTTGTTTTTCACCTTTTTAAAAGTTGTTCTGTCATGTTTCACAAATACCCGATCTCCGACTAGAAAGTCCAAATGAGTATGACTTCTGTTGTAGTATTGTGCATCGCGGGGGGAGCTAACTTAACACGAATATCTGATACTCTATTTTAGCTCGAAAAAAAATTCTTTCCGATACATTGGATATGTTTATATTAGATTGAATCTGTCTTACCCGCTAGTGAGCCGAAAATGAGACAGTCTGAGTTAGGGCGAAAAAAGAGAAAGAAGGGAAGAGAAGTTGCCAGAAGCAGAGATAGTTTGCTACATAAGTAGGTGTTGGCAAAGGGAGTTGGCACTGACTGTACCGTATACAATTTCCATTGCTAAAAAATCGTTTTGTTCATTTTGTTCTTTGGCTAGAAACTAATGCCATTGTCAGTCAAAAGGCCATGCTTTAAAAATATTACATATGTTTCCTTCTGATGATGTTCAGTCCATGCAGTCAGTATACTTTTGTTTTTATAGATATTGTGTCATTTCATGAAATGTGAAGTTTAGGCCATGCAAAAAGTTTATAATTCCAAACTTGAGAAATTAAATACAATTTAACAGTTGTACGACATCTGGCAATCCCTTGCCTCCCTTATTTTCGACCTATCTCAGACTGTCTCATTTTCGGGGTCTGGAGGGTAGGAGAAATTCGAGCTAAGACAAACATAGGGAAATTCGACCCAAGTCAGACTTTGGGAGATTCGGCCATTTGTGGGTAGTACTTTTTCGCCCTAACATAGGTGCATCCATCGCGGGAGGCGGTGGCCATGATTCCTTGCTAGCTGTGTCAGTCTACAAATTTTCTTCATGCGATCAAAGCGGTCGACGGCCCAATTTCCCCCCAAGAGCTTGCTCTCTCCCCCACGTATCTGGAAGTACAGCAGATTGGGGTCACTTCACATAGATATGTAAGGAAACAGGGGGATGAGTTTGTCGCGGTGCGGACAGCGGTGTTATACAAGAACTGCTCTGTGGGCAAAAATAATTCCCACTCTTTATCGTCGGAATCATCAAGTAGAGTGCACATAATCTTGATTAGTTCGCGGTTAAAGCTTTCTACGAAGGAATTTGTTTGGGGATGATAGGCGAACGCACAGATATGCTGAATTCGTAATTTCTTGTACAGCTCGTCGGCTAATTTGTTGCAAAACTCTTTCCCTCAGTCGGCCACATTTTTTTTGGACAAGCATATCGGCAAATCCATGTGCCATCGATCACGGCGGCCACTGTTTTGGCTTTTTTGTCGGTTAAAGGTACCAGTTCTACAAGTTTGCTGAAAGCATCCATCATTACGAGTACGTATTTGTGACCTTTTTTTCCCTTCCCTACTGAAAAAAGGTTGGCGTGCATCCTGACCCTAGGGCTGTCTTGTGCCGCCAAGGAGTGAAATGGCTCCATATTCTTCTTGAAATGTATGGGGTCTTTTGCTTGTTGACAAACATCGCATCTTCCTACCAATTGGCCAACATCCAACGTCATACTTGGCCACCAGCATTTTTCTCTTATTTGCTGCAATGTCATTGCTTTACCTTTATGTCCTGCAAAACGGTGTGCATGAGATGCTCTCAGTAGTTCGCACTGCATAGAAATGGGCACTATTAGTGCGGAAGATATCCCCCCATATGCTAAGTGTGAAATTCCTCCAAATACATGGAAGAGTTGCATTCGTTTATCCTCTACTCCGCGCGGGAAGTAGTTTTGTCAGTGCCATTGTAGTATGTAATGGCAATAGGAATATTTGCTTTGCACAGTACAGAACACATTGTTGTCTAAAGGAAGAACGGCATCGGCAGAGAGCAGAATGCATTGAGACTGCATACTGCAGCTCTACTGAGGGCGTCAAGAATAACTTTTGGTCCAGGCAAATAATTCATTTGAAAATCATCTTCTCCCATAAATTCTTGCAATCGTAGGAGGGTTTCCTTGTTAATTTTGTCTAACTTGACCATGTTCTTGTGATCACACATCAGCACAAACCCGGTGACATAAAGGTAAACGTGAAAGTGTTGGATTGTGGCGGCTGAGGTGCCCAGTTCTAGCAAATATGCTGAATAGTTCTTTTCGTGGGCCTTTAATCCCAGGGAAAAATAGGTGATCACACAATTTCTTCAATTTTAAAATTGGAGGAGCACTCCCCCATAACAATGTTCGAGAGAAGCATCTGTTACTAAGGTGAATGGTACTCCTGACTGGGGAATGACGAGGATTGGGGCCTGAGTCAGTTTCTTGCCTAGGCACCTAATTGTGTCTAAGGCGTCCGATGGCATACCCCCTCCTCCCTGGCCGGTCTCCTTTGCAAGGAGTTTTGTCAGTTTTCCTCCTAACTTTGCATACCCAGGGATGAAGACACTGAAATAATTGGTGAGTCCTGTAAAGTGTCATCGGATTTCGTTCACTGATTTGGGGCCTGGGAATTCCCTCACTATTTGCACATTTTCTTTCCCAGGTTTTATGCTCCCCGCAGAAATAGTGTATCCAAGATATTCGATCTCTGGTGCGGCGAAAATGCACTTTTTCAAGTTAACTTTCAGGTTGTAGTGCTGTAAGCGGCAATAGCTGTTTTTTTCGGTGATGAATGTGATCTTCCCACATTTCTCATTAGGACATCATCGAGATATATCACGCTGTTTTTGAATCCGCGAAATAAGAACTGAATCAGGCGGCTAAAAGCTGAGGGGGAAGTTTTAAGCCCCATGGGGGTGACTGTCCAGATAAATTCACCCCACCCCGGCACTGTGAACGCAATATTTCCCTAACTGGCGTTGTGTAATATGAGCTGACAATATGCATTGATTAAGTCTAGAGCTGATATAAAGTTTGCGCCCAACCCCCCTAAAAGCTATGGTGCGGGGACGGCACTGGCCTCCTCTTCCTCTGGGTGTCTGCTGGGAAAATATCATCCCAGGCGGCGGCAGGACCTGTTGTTGCAGAATCAGGTACATTCCGGGGTTACTTTGAAAAGGTTTTTGCTGCTGTTGCCAGTTTCTTGGCGGTCTTTCTCCACTTCCTCCTCCTCTGCCTCAATTGCCTCCTTGTCCTCCGCCTCGACCTCCGCGGCCGCTGCCTTAGTTCTGACGAGGGGTCAAATTGAGGTTCTTCAGGAGCTTGTCCCACTCTTGCCTCTCTGGGGGAACTCTGCAGTCATCAGTCATATGCCCCTTCTTTGTGCAGACGGCACATATATCCAGGGGAATGTCTTGGAAATTAATCCAGTCTGGCCTGCTTGTCGGTTTGCTATGCCAGGTGGCACGCAGCGTGCAGGAGTTGCCTCCTCCACGTCCTCCGCCGTGTCCACCTCCTCCTCCTCGGCCCCTTCCGCTGTAGCCGAAGGCGCAGACCCTGTTGAGGCGTTCTCGAGATGGTAAATGATCTTACAAATTTCCTTGAACAACTTGCCTTCGGATAGCTTTTTGACTTCCTCCCACATCTTCTCCTTCAGTCCGCGGATGACTAGATCGATGCATTCTCTCTGTGACATGGCATGTGTGATTCTCTTGATCTTCTTCTCACGGGTCAGGCAGTCGTTGCAGGCGTTATATCTGTTGCAAGCAGGCAGCTCTCGGGCGATAGTATGCATTGTCTGCTGGCTGACCTTGAACTGGTAGAGACGACAACGGTCAATGAAGTTGCGGCAGAGCTCGCCATCCCTGCTGTACAGGGTCTCGGCCTCTGTGCCCCTGGCGTCGGGTGTGAGGTCAATGCCAAAGCGGTCGGCAAATTTGGTCTTAAGGCGTTCCAGTCGGTGAAATCGCCCACGAACTTGGTCTCCACCCGGTAGGACTTCTTGGCCACTCCGGTTAGACAGTGATCAAGGTTGTCAAGCCTCTTGTCCTGCGTGATACGAGCATGTTGGCAGTATCCGAGGAAACTGTCAATGAATCCTGGGTCCGCTATATCGTCAGAGTCTAGTTCATCGCATGCATCGTTGTCTGAGCCATCTCCTGCTTCATCACCATCTGCTGCCTCCTCGTCAGCTTCGGTGTTGTCTGCTTTGTCGCCATCGCCGTCGGTGTTATCTGCTTCGTCACAGTCGTCAGCGGCGTTGTCTTCATCATCGCCGTCGTCTGCGTCATTGTTGTTGTTCAGATGGAGCGGAGGTAGCGGATCCTTTTGCCTGCCAGCGCTCTGTCCTAGTGGTTGTTGTCTGCCGTCGGGGAAAAGTTCCTCATTCACAGCACTTAATGTTCTGAATACATTGTCAAATGTCCATGTGGCGGCCTCTTCGGATACTAGACCGCTGCCGCCTTTGCCACATAAGAAACTCTGTTTTTGTGTGTGTGAATTTCGGAGATCACATCATGATTAACTACACTATGTACTACGCTACATACAGTATCTTCTACTCTCTCTTGCCCGCGCGCGGTAACTTGACTACCTCTCTTACCTCTCTTGTTGGTGTGAGATCTCGCACACGACATAAATCTCCAAAAACTGTTGCTCTAGACCGCGGGACCAGCCTGGCCCAAACCTGTTTTTTTTCTCTCCCCGCCCACCTCACCCAACTTGCCCACCTCAAGCATCTTAGCCTGAAAAAAGTTAGGCTAGACTTCAAGCTAGAGTGAGTCTAGAGTTAGGCTAGAAACCTAATATTTCCACCCAAAATTCCAAAATATGAATTCCCATATAAGAAAAATAAAAAGAGACAAAATATTCAAGCTACAGTTAGGCTTGAATTGGACTATTTTTTTTAGCTATTATTGAAGCTGGGCCCAGTCTAGCATCCACAGACTACCTGGAAAAAATATCCGCTTACATTTGACTCACACATTTACTTTCTCAGTCTTGGAGTCTGGCCTGAACATGGGGCGTGCCCTTTTGCTGCTCCAAGTCCCTCTTCTTGTCCGTCAGGATGATGCTAACGATAGTCTTACAGCCCAAAGTCTTCCAGCCACAGCAAAGACTTGGCAGGGGTTGCACAATATCTTCACTGGGCCACAGGAATCACTTGTTTTGGCTCCAGCTCCAAGCCTGGGTCTTTCAGCGTCTCCCTCATCTGAACATTGGGTGTACCCTTTTGCAGCTCCAAGTTCCTCTCCTTGTCTGCCACCAGGATGATGCTGACGCCGGTCTTGCAGCCCAAAGTCTTCCAGCCACAGCAAAGATTCAACAGAGCTTGCACAAGATCTTCATTGGGCCGCGAGAATCACTTGTTTTGGCTCCAGCTCTAGGACCTTTATCTCTGACTTTGTCTAAGCTAATTTTCTTGCCCACCAATGCTGATTCCAACAACAGTCTAGAAGGCAAGGGGTCTGTCTCTCATTCCAAAAACTAGGAAGATCTTGTGCTGGGCCACTTTCTTGTCTGTTTGTCTTTTTTGACTTGTTCTATCACAGTTTGACTCTCCACCATGTCTCTTTAATTTCACCAAATGATCAACACTTCTCAAAAAATATTTGTTTTTGTTTTTGTTTTGGTGTTATGCTAAACGCCTACAGCTGCTAGACTGAATGTAGCCTGAAATGAAAAGTTGTAGTTAAGAATCTTGCAACCATTCCATTCAGTCTAGTTTAGCCTCGCTTAGCCTGGAAACCTTTTTACCTAGCCTGAATGAAGACTAACTCTAGCCTTTTTTTAAAAAAACTAGTTTAGTCTGACTCTAGCTAAAGGCTAGAAAATTTTTGCGTTTTTGACTCTTTTCAGCAAAAATACTGATTACAAGGTCACCAAAAATGGCCCTGTATTTTCCATTTGTATTTTCTACAAATCTTATTACATAAAAAAATTTATAGTTCCAATTTTTTTTAAGCCTTTCTTATGCGCTATTTTTGGCCAGATTGGTAAAAACAAATCTTATTTCATAAAAAAATTTCTAGCTCAAAAATTTTTGAAGCATTTCTTATGTGCTATTTTGGGCCAGATTGGTAAAGAGAGTAATTTGGTACAGTGGGTAGAGTGGCGGCACTGAGAGGGAGAGGTCTCGGGCTTGAGCCCCACTGCTGCCTTTCTGTTTTTGTTCCTTTTTTTGCCTAAATATTCCTCATTTGCGGAAGACAGAGATTTTTTGAGCCAAAATACCTCCACATTTTTCTGAAAAAGTACTACATAAATTATAGAAACAATAGATGCTTTACACAGGATTTACACTCTCTCCATTTGTGGCAAACAAAAACAAATTACGGTTTGTGGAGTATGAGAATACTAGCCTCAGTCAGCATCGCTTTAGCCTGATTTCGTCTGTTCGGGAAGGGATGCCACACCCTCGGAGGAATCGAGACTTTTGTGACGATTGAAGCAGTTTTTCCTTCCTGAGGTTGTTCTTAACAGCATTTTTCCATCTGCATCCCTCTGAAGGGTTGTGTCCTCCAGCTGGATTTTTCTTGTCTATCTCGGGTGGCACAGCCTGCTTCGCTTCAAGATGTGCAATGTTTGAAAGGCACAGCGTATCCAAGTGATGAGAAAAATTCACAAGGTTCTGCCTGGATTTGAGCCTGGGACCCTTTTGCATGCTTCCCCACTTTTCTACTGACTGAGCTTTGGGAACGAGGCCCCGGGGAGGGTGCAATAGTCTTGAGGAGTTAGTGGTTAAAACCTTTGGTTACTGGCTGACTGAGGCCAGATAGATTCAGGCCAAGGGGACTGAGAACAGACGGACTGAGGCCGTGGGGGATTGAACCCACTGGATTGAGTCCGCGGTGGACTTGAGGCAATGGGGAGAATTATGTGCTAATTTCAAAACTGTTAACCTAATATGATTTTAAAACATGACTTGAGGATACCATGTGCTACACAGGCGCTGCAAAGAACTGTTGGTTTTTCTAGATTGACCCAAAGCTACAAAGCTAATTAGCTAGAAAGTTCCTGTATTGTTAAACTTTACCTTCAAATATTATGCATCCTTTAATTTCCCATTTCATTAAAAAATTCCAAGAGAAAAATTGTAATAGTTCATATACTTTTAATAAAAAAATAATAGAAGTAAATGTTTAAAGCATTTTAAAAAAGCTAAACCACTTTTGTCTTCATCATTATTTTATCCTTGCTAAAATTACCTGTTTTGATATGATAATTACCTGTTTGGAAACATAAACTTTGTTTTTTAGGATGGGACAGAGAGACAGAAAAAGAGGAATGTTTAAAGTTGTATCTTGTCATTGTCATTCAGAAGTCCAAGCCAAACAAGCTTCTTTGTCCGTTTCAAAAGTGGACTCAATCAAGTGGATTAAATCACCCATGGCCTTAGTCCCCCAGAACTCAATCCACCTGGCCTCAATCCACTTGATTTAAGTCCATAGGTCACCATCTGTGTGCAATGTTGTATCCAGATCCGGAAGTGGGAAACTCAGGATGAGGTCAACAAGGTGCACAGGAATAAGGGTCCCAATTGCTCATATATATTGGAAGAAGATCCAAAATCAGTAAATGGGAAATATGAAGATACTAGCAGGGCTGGCTGTTGTGCACTAGCCCTACCCGCTGATGATGGCCCCCACTTCGGTTGGCTCATCACATTTTTGCTACCCCACACCTCTTTTTCCCATTCATGTTTCATTTTCAACCTTATAATTTAAAATCATTTTTTTTGCTTCCCCACACCTCTATTAGCCATTTTTGTTTTTATTCAACCTTTTAAATTCAAATTCAAACATTTTTGCTTCCCCACACCTCTATTTCCCCTTTTTTATTTCAAACCTTTAAGATTCAAATTCAAACCTTTTTGCTTCCCACACCTCTTCTTCCCATTTTTGCTTATCTCCAGCATTTTGAATTTAAATTCAAACATTTTTGCTCCCCCACACGTCTATTTCCTATTTTTGTTTATTTTCAACCTTTAAAAAAACTCTCTACCTCCACTCACTTTGATTTCCCTCCTAATTTAAATTTAAATCATGCAAACTCAGATTTGAATAAATTACTTTTTGTGTCAAGCATTTAGGGAGCGTTTTTGATTTTTTGAGTTTTTCCAAAATTTTACCCCTCCGGGAGGGGGTCACCCCCCAAATAAGTTGTAGGATAACATTTGCAGGGTCCAGGGGGAGGTAAATTCCAATTTTGGTGGAAATCCATCCAGTAGTTTGGCCGCCAAACGTCAACAGACAGACAGACAAACAGACAGGCTTCTTTTATATATATGGATAGTTGTAAAAAATAATCAATTGTGCCACATTGTACCATTTCATGTGCCTGAGAGGGCGCGCATTTCCCCTCGCCTTTCTCTGTACCATTTACGATAGGTAGTCAGTTTGTGAACACAAGAGAGAACAGTTCACAGCAAGTACTCATTAGCGGACGTAGGAAAGGTGAAGGTAACATCGGTAGAGCGAATCATTACAACAGCACACTATCTAGCACTGTTTTCATTGTGCACTATTTTTTTCGCAGAACATTATTTTTTTTCCATTTAGTAGTTCCGGTACTTTTAAACAAGGATCGAAAAAGAATTCATACTTTCTAACTGCGGCATTCCCCCCCCGCCCCCCCACCTCTCTTCCACAGGACGAGAGCTCTTCCATTCTCCGTTTGGAGGCAGAGGCGGCAACGGCAGTGTCTACACCTCCTCCTTTCCATACGTGGAACCAGCAGCTGCAGCGCCACATACAAGAAGGAGTCAACTACTCTGTGTGGAAAGTAGCCATTTGGACGACTTTTCCTTCTGCTCCCGAAAATATTACAAATAATAACTTTTTGGATTTTTTGAGGGACTGGTTGTTGGTGCTGTAGTATGTACTTAAACTGTTTGAATTTGGTCTTGGTGGTCGTGAACTACTTTTAATAGGTCGGCAAACAAGTCTAATGCAATAGCAACAAAGTAGCGATTGACATGACTTGAAAAAAAACCCGTAGCAGTGTGGTAAACCAGGCTGTGATCTGTGAGCTAAAAAAACAACTTTTGTTCTAGCCACAGGTAGTTGACGGTGGCGACGGCGGCAACAGACGGGGGGGAGACCTGAAGTGAGGAAGAGAACGAATGCATAAGAACGGACACAAAAATGTTGGTGTAGGAAAGGGTATGTGAACGGGCATGAACCCCATGAATGGCGCTAACCGGCTCTAGCTTATGCAGCAGAATCCAAAAACTGCTGTGTCTCCAGCCCTGTCTCTCCCTCTCCCCAGCTCTGCTCTAGCTCCACTCCCTTCCCTTTCTTCCCAGCTTCTC
>JAAUYB010073501.1_pt1 | contig 16973 bp, 21 predicted proteins | sample 7278071 | NCBI WGS metagenome assembly JAAUYB01 (sample SAMN14350121, study PRJNA611818) | marine sediment metagenome | isolation source: surface marine sediment (1.8m) | place: French Polynesia: Moorea | collected 2018-08
CTTCCTCCGCCTGCGCGCCGACGCCCACGCCCAATACGAAATCCGCGTCTATGCCGAGGCGATCTGCAAGGTCGTCGCCGACTGGGTCCCCTTCGCCTACGCCGCCTTCGAGGACTACCGCCTGGGCGGCGTCACCCTCTCGTCAAAGGCGATTGAGTGTCTACGGATGATGCTGCAGGGTGAAGAGGTGACCCAAGAGACCTCCGGCATGTCCAAGGGGGAATGGCGGGAGTTTGAGGGGGTGCTAAACGATTGACGATTTCCCGGATTCACCTCACAGGTTTCAAGCGGTTTGCTGATTTTTCGGTAAATTGCAAAGAAAACAATATTCTGGTCGGGCCGAATAATGCCGGGAAATCAACAACTCTCGACGCCCTAAGGTTAGCAAACGACGCAATACGTTTTGCCAATCGCCGCAGACCTGAACTCGCAAGTCAAGGCGACGATGGCGTGTGTGCCACTTACCGTTTATCGATCAATAGGCTTTCTGTGCCGATTGACAGCATTAACAGGAACTACCAAGACGACGATGCTCGGGTGGTGGTTCGCCACGAGAACGGTAATGAACTTGTGCTTGTTGTTGGCGCCGGAAGTGGCGCGGTTGCGTATTTAAAAACAGAAAACGCACTGCCAAGATCTCCGGCCGCGTTTCGGGCGCTATTCCCCATCGATCTCGTGATCGTGCCGACCCTAGGGCCATTCGAGGCAGAGGAACGCTATCTCACTGATGAGACTGTTCGCGCAAACGAAAATACGAGGCTAGCTCACAGAAACTTTCGAAACATAATGCTTCGGAAGTCCGCAACGGATTTCAATGAGTTGGCAGAACTGCTCCAGTCTACTTGGCCAGAAATGACAATCGAGAGGCCGAGGGTAATTCACGGCCAATCGCCGTGGGTCTCGATGATGTATCAAGAAAGGCGCATCCCTAGAGAGTTGCATTGGTCTGGTTTTGGATTTCAGGTTTGGTTGCAGATGCTTGTTCAAATCATGCGGGGTTCTGGGAACAGCGTGTTGGTCCTTGATGAGCCCGATATTTATCTACATGCCGACCTTCAAAAAAGACTGGTGCAAATTGTAAAGTCGCGTTTCCAGCAGCTTTTCCTGGCGACACATTCCACGGAGATCATAAATGAAGCCGAGCCGGGCGATATACTCTCAATTAATAGTGAATGGCGAAACGCACGACGTGTGAATTCGGACGAAGCGTACCGTCAACTCTTCAAATATATTGGCTCAAGCGAGAATGCCGAGTTTGCCCGGGTCGCTAGGGCCAAACGGATTGTCTTTTTTGAAGGCAAAGACAAACGTATGGTGCGCTGGCTGAGCGACAAACTTGAGACCATGGGTGCCCTCAGCTCAACCGATACTGTTGTCTTGCAGGCAGGCGGGTTTGGGCAGTGGAAGCGTATCGTCAATACGAATTGGACACTGGAAACCCTGTTCGGAATGGACGTAAAGATTATCGCGCTTTTTGATCGGGACTATCGAACAGAAGAAGAGGTGCGCGAATTCGAGGAAAATACTTCGTCTGAGATGGTATTATGCCGAGTGCTTAATCGAAAAGAGATTGAGAATTATTGCCTTGAAGTCGAGGGGTTGATCAAGGCAATGACAAAACGCGTTCGTGAGCGTGGGCAAAACCTATCTGACGAACAAGCCGAAGAAATTCTGAGAAATCTATCTGATCAATACCGTGTGGATGTCCAATCCAACCTGACTGGTTCAGCAATCGCGTACTATCGAAAAGCTAAACCTGATATTGATGCGAGCTCCGTCGCCAAAACAACACTTGGAGATTTCGACTCAGATTGGGATGATCTTTCTAAACGGTTAAAGATCATTCCGGGTAAGGACTTCATCGCCGTACTATCAGCCAAACTTCAAGGCGAATACGGATGTAGTATCACATTCAATCAGATTTTGGCGGAGGTTCAGCGCAATCAGATTGATGCTGAATTGGTGAAGATATTCGAAGAGTTTGAAGGGTTCTTAGCGAGTTAAATCCAGCGAGTAGGGTGGGCAGTCCTGCCCACCACGAGCACAAAGCCGCGCATCGACGGGCCGAGGCGCGGCGATCCGACCTCTGGTCTGCAGCGCTTTAAGCCAGCCAAGCCCCTCCACCCCCAGCAAGCCGTAGGGTGAGCTTTAGCGCACCACTCTGCATCGTAGGCACCCCGCACAAAGGATCGCGCCCGCCCTTGGGTGAGATGGGACCGTGGCCCCAGTGGGGCCGCGAAAGCCCATCGAACGGGCCGGGCGCGATCCGGGGCTGACGCCCCGGGGGAACGGTTGGACGGGGCGGTTCTCCGGAGGATGGGTTCCCAACCCATCGCTCCCTCGGCTATCCTCCACCCAAAGGAGCCACCCATGCCGACGCCCAAGGAATCCGTCCAGGCCATGATCCAGAAACTGCCGGACGACGTCACCTACGAGGAAATGCTCTACAAACTGTATGTGCTGGAGAGCATCGAGGCGGGGATGGCCGATGTCGAGGCTGGCCGGACCTTCACCCATGAACAGGTTAAACGGCGTCTGGCCAAATGGCTCGACGCCTGATCTGAACCGCTCGGACTCCGAAGACAACCGGGGACCATCCGCCCCGAACTCCCCGTGAACCGTCTCCGCTGCAGGCCCATCTCTCGCCCAGCAGAACGGAGACTACCCATGCCGACCCCCCAAGCGCCCGGCGCGCCCGCGCCGTCGAACCCGATCTTCCCGCTGACCCCGGCGCAGATCCGCGTCCTGCTCGGCCGCTGAGGGCCCCTTAACGGACCCGCCTGAAGATCCCGTCACCACACCGCACGCACAGTTAACCCCGGCCCATCCCGGACCGGGGCTGTTTTGCGCACCGACGTAATACCGACGTTTTACCGACGTAATACAGACAGCGGTTTTTGAGCGATTTCAGCTCGTTAACCCCGATTCGGGCTGGGCCGCCTTGGGCTCCGCCCGTTCGGCGCTGAAAACGGTCCACTGGACCGTTTTCCGGGCGCGCCTCACCCCAAAATCCCGGGCCAATTCGCCTCGCCGGCCGCGATGTTGCCCGGAATATCCTCCAGCCACAGCTCGCGGGCGCGCAGGTTGGCGTTGAGGTACAGCCGGTCCTCATAAACCGTCCAGGCCTCGGGGATGGTCGGCGCCAGGTAGCCGCGCGAGGCGGCGAAGGCGCAGTAACCGCCGAATTTCGCACCGTATTTTTCCGGATCGCCCTCGAACGCGGCCTTGTTCGCCGCCGACGCAAACCGCCACTCGGCGCCCTTGTACATCACCGCGTGCTCGGCCGAACCCGCGACCGGGCCGCCCTCGGTGAAATACGCCACCGGGTCGATCCCGTTGATCGCGACGCCATTGGTCTGGAATGTTTCCGGTTCCATGGCCAATGCGGGGCGGGCGGCCAACGTGGCCATCGGGGCCACGGCGAAAAGTCCTAGCAAAGTCCGGCGGTTAAGCGGCATGGGCGTGTCTCCTCTGATCTAATCCTGCGCCCAAGATGCGCGCCCCGCGCGAAAAAAATACCCCCTCACACAGACCTGTGATGCCCTGTGTAGTGCGTTGAATTCTCTGCAACATTTGCCGAAGTTGCGCGATCGCCACACCCACCCGGCATGATTTCGCCATAATTGTCGCTTAGCCTCGAACAATCGAGCTAGAAGAAAGGAGGTCGCCCATGCTGCGCCTCGTCCTACCCTTCGCCATGCTCCTGAGCCTTCCCGCAAGCGCCCAGACAGTCAGCTGCGCCGACCGCGCCAAAGTGGTCGCCAGGCTCAGCGGACTGGGCGAAACCCAGGCGGGCATGGGGCTGTCGACCAAGGGTCAAGTCTTTGAAATCTGGACATCAAATCGCACCGGCACCTGGACGATTGTGCTTAGCGACAGCTCTGGGCTGAGCTGCATCATGTCCTACGGCGAAAGCTGGACCGGCCAGGACGCCGCGACCGTCAGCCTGCCGGGCGAGCCGACCTGAGGTCTCAGCCAGGCACCTCCGCCCGGCAGAGCACCACGTTGTCGCGCTTCAGATCCGGCCCCCAGATGATCCGCGCGGCCCGGTCCCAGTCGATCCGGTCATAGCCGTCCTTCGGTCCGACATCACGGGCGCTGTGGACCATCGCCGCGTCCCAGCCGCTTGCGTCGAACCCTGGCGCGTACCAATCGGCTGGCACCTCTGCCACCCGCTGAGAACACGGGGCTTTATCGACTTGCGGGCTGCGTTCCCGTTCACAGGATGTCTGTTCCGGGGCATGCTGCACCACCAAGCACCGCCAGTCCGCGTCGGTCGCGGCGACGAGCGCACCCGTACTGTCGCGAACTTGGGCGATCGCGCCGCCGTCGCCCATCTGCTGCCGCCGTGTGCCGATATATTCAAGCCCCGTGGCGGTTTCCATGAAGTCCCTGAATTCGAATGCAAACACGAAGGGCGGGTCGGAATTGAACGTGACCCGCTCGGCATTGAACGAACGCTCCGTGGTGATCGGCACGGAGTCCTCGATCAGCTTTTCGCCGTTGACCCAGAATGCAAACCAGTTGTCGACCCAGATCTCGGCGGTCAGCTCGGTGCCGCCACCGCCGGGGAGTGTGGTCTCGTTCAGATCCGCGCCGCCGCCCGGCTTGGGTGGGCGCGGTTTGTGGGTGAATGCCACGGTCGGAAGGGCGAGAGCGGCCGCCAGAAGAAGGGCCAGCGCAATGCGGAGTTTGGTCATCAAGAAGGCCTGAGTTGCGCGTTATATCGGTGAACATAGCCCCGCATAAGGCCGTTGCAATCGGCGCATTTCTGCCACAACGCCGTCGCGAAACGCATTGTTTCCAAACGCGGTTTTGGACCTATCCACAGGTGCATGTTACCGATGCCGCAGCGCTTGGGGGGCCGCGCAATCTGTGATGGAGGTATCCATGCGTATTCTGTTCTCTGCCGCCGTGGGCCTGGCGTTGGTCGCCGCGCCCGCCTTTGCCGGCGGGCACTATCCGAAATCCCACGACCCGATGTCCCAGCCGGCCTCGAACGACATGGCCGTCTACGCCTATCCGGCCAAAGCCAATTACTGCCCGGCTGGACTGCAGCCGGTGGTCGTCGGCGGTGTGATCTGTTGCGGCGAGCCGACCCATGGGGTGTATCACCCGCAGCCGGTCCACAAACCGCGCAAGAAACACAAGCCACAGGCCACCTACGTCTCCTACGGCAAGGGCTACGGCGACACCGTCGTCTACGAAAAGGGTCAGTAGGGCGCCCTAGCCGAATTCCCGCGCGGCCCCTCATACGGGCCTGGCGCCCCGCGGTTGCGGGGCGCTTTGGCTTGCCGAAACGCAGTGTTTCCCGGCGCGAAATTGACCGTGGCCCCCGTCCTGATAAGCTTCTGATATTATTGCCGTTTTCAACGCAATATCTTGATGGGGGTAGCAATGACGAACGCAAGATTTGGGGTTGCGGCCGCTGTGGCCGTGGCCGTCTTGGGCGCGGCGCCGGCAGCGCACGCCTTTTGCACCGACAAATGGGCCGACGTGACGATCCTGTGCCCGAAGCCGGTGCCGTATCAGGGCAAGAAGACCTTGACCGAAACCTCACGCAACCTGCCGGTCTCGCCGGGCCCGGGGCTCTACAGGAACTACGGCTGGGGCTATGACGTTCGCGTCTATGCCTACGGCAATGGCACCGGATACCAGAATTTCTGGTGGGAAGAGGACACCAGCGACTAGGGTCGCCTGAAACGCAAAACGGCCCCGCACAGGGGCCGTTTCAGATCTGACGCTGCGCCTACTTTTCTGTAAGGTCGACCAGATCGCTGGCCATGGAACGGCCGTCGCGGCCTTCGCGCAGCTCGTAGCTCACCTTCTGATTGTCGGCGAGCCCGGTCATCCCGGCGCGCTCGACGGCCGAGATATGCACGAACACGTCGTTGCTGCCGTCATCGGGCGCGATGAAGCCGTAGCCCTTTGTGGTATTGAACCATTTCACGGTGCCGCTGGGCATGCCGTTTCTCCTTCTTTGGGCCCGCCCGCGGTCGTGCGGCGGGGTGGTGCAGCCAGGTCTTTCAAGGTGTGAGGCTGCCCCCAAATCAGGAGCGGTCTTCGTAGAAAGTCTGTCGTCACGCTTGAAAGCATGAGCCAATCCGCGGAAAAGGCAAGTGAATTTATCATGACGGGCGGGGTCTGCGGGGCTTTGCCGATAGGAGGTTGGCGATGCGGATGTACGGACTGAGGACCTGCGACACCTGCCGGAAGGCGGAAAGGGCGCTGCGGGCGGCGGGGCATGATCCAGAGGTGGTCGATGTACGGACCGACGGCGTGCCCGGCGCCGAGTTGCGACGATTTCTTGACCGGTTCGGCGAAGCAATGATCAACCGCAGGTCGACCACTTGGCGGGGCTTGAGCGAGGCAGAGCGGGCGGGCGGCCCGTTGAAGCTTTTGGCGCGGCATCCGACTGTGATGAAGCGTCCGGTGATCGAGGCGGACGGACAGCTGTACCTGGGATGGGGAAAGGAGGTGCAGAATTCCCTCCTTGGATAGCGCTGCGGCCGCGCCTATGTCGAAACCGGTTGCAGGGAGTTCGGGATGCGGAACGCAGCTCTGACGTTGGGGGTAATTGCCGGGATAATCGGCATGTTCGTGGGGTTTTTCAGCTACGGATATGTCGAGTTCATCGACTGGTTTGGCGAGATCGAAGAGGTGGCCGGACAGGTGGCGAACCCCGGCTTGGTCAAAGCGGTGAGCCTGCTTGCTCCGGTTTTGGCAATCGCGGGCGGGGCGATGTCTCGATCTCAGGCGACGGCCGGCGGCGCCTGCATGTTGATGTCGGCGGCCGGCATGTATTGGGCCTTCGGATTCGGCGTGTTTACGATGTTTCCGATTGCAATGGCGGGCGCGGGTGGCCTTCTGGCCTTGGCTGCCCGTCGGCCGGACCCTGCTTGACGGGACGTGCGTCAGTCGGCGGACTGCGGCGTCAACGCTTCGCCGCGCAACCGACGGATCGCTGCGTCCACCGAAATCGGACCGGCGCCGCGAAACACCATATAGGCCAGTAGAAAGACCCAAAGCGTCCGCTGGTCCATGATCGCAGACAGCGCATCGTTGTCGAACCATGCGCCCAGTGCGACACCGTGGCCGGTCACATCGACCAGGCTTTGCACGAGGACGAAGCCGATCATACCGAGCGCGGCGAGCCGGGTCGCGAAGCCGACAAGAAGCAGAATTGGCAGCACGAATTCTGCCCAGCCGCCGAGAACCATGACCGTCTTTTGAAAAATGGTCGCCTGCGACACGTCCCAAAGCACGGCTTCGGCGGACTTTGGGAAGATCTGGCCGAACGCCCCAGCTGTCGGGGTGAAGAGACCGTCGAGTTTCAGTGTCGCTGAATTCCAAAAGTAGACAAAGAAAACGGCGGCGAAGACGATGCGGGCGAGCGTCGGCAGAAGCCACGGGGCAACTCGGTGTTCAAGCAGATCGACGGCGTCGTCGTGGAGATTGATCAGGGCGTTCATCCTCAGTCCTCGTCCAGTATTGTGATTGCGGCGCCGGCAAAGAGCACACCGAGGGTCGCCGTCAGGTCGAATTCGGGCACCTGCTCGGTCGCCGCGTCGAGCGCGGCGCCGAACCGCGCGCCGTCCATCAGCGCGGCGACGAATGTTCCACCGCCGGGCGCGAGTGTGGCCAGCTGCGGGTCAAAGTCGGGTCGCGTCACCAGCACGTTCTCGCCCCGGGGTTCCGGTTTTGGTGCGCCGTCCTCCATTTTGTAGGCCCAGATGCCGTGCACCGGATAGCGCGAGCGGATCAAATGGACCGTCGGGGCGAAGCGGATACGGGCGGCCATCAGTCGGTCGGGCGGCAGGGCCTGGAAGGTCTCGGGCGGCAGCGGCGCGGCATCGGCAGCGTGGTAGGCGTGGCGCAGGGCCAGTTCCAGCTGCGCGACGTCGGGCAGGTAGGGCAGGTGCTGCAACGGTTCGAAACCGGCCAGAAAGTCCGGCAGCTCGGCGCCGTAGAACATCATCAAGGGCGACGACGGCGGGTGCTGGCGAAGGTAGACGCCCGCGATGGCTTTGAAATTCTCTGCGCCGATCAGTTTGGCGATCACCGGAAAGGCGGTCTCCAGCGCGTCGGTCAGGCTGACGGCGACGTTGTTGCGGTAGACGTTGAAGCGTTTCGTCGCCTGGACGCCGTCGGGGTTGGTGAGGCCCGCTGGCGCAGGCGTCGCCGGGTCGAGCAGCGCTTGTGTGAACTCCGCTTGGGCGACTGTCATGCCAATGCTGCCTGAAGGACCGGTGCGGCGCGGTCGGCCTCGGCGCGCAATATGGGCCAGTCCGGCACGTCGGTGTCCCATTCGATCAGCGTCGGCTTCGGGCCGCCACGCCGGATTGTGTGCGCGTAGAGCGCCCAGACCGGATCGACCACCTCGCGGCCATGGCTGTCGATCAGCAAGGGTGCGCCGGTTTCGTCGGCGTCCTCATCATGGCCGCCGAGATGGATCTCGCCGACGAGGTGCAGCGGGAAGGCGTCGATGTAGCCCGGCGCATCGGTCTGCTGATTGGTGGCCGAGACGAAGACGTTGTTGACGTCCAACAGCAGGCCGCAGCCAGTGCGGTGCGCAATCTCGGCCAGGAAGTCGACCTCGGCCAAGTCGGACTCGGCGAAGGCCAGATAGGTCGAGGGGTTTTCCAGCAGCATCCGGCGGCCGACCGCCTCTTGCACCTCGTCGATGTGGTCGCAAACGCGCGCCAGCGTGGCCTCGGTATAGGGCAAGGGCAGCAGGTCGTTCAGGAAATGGCTGTCATGGGTCGACCAGGCGAGATGTTCGGAAAAGCTCGCCGGCTGCAGCCAGCCGATCAGGTGTTTCAGGCGCGCAAGGTGATCGGCGTCCAACGCCCCCTCGCCGCCGATCGACAGGCCCACGCCATGGACCGAAATCGGAAAACGCTCGGCCAGGTGACGAAGTTGCGCCAGCGGACGGCCGCCGTCGCCCATGTAGTTTTCGGCATGGATTTCCAGCCAAGAGACAGCGCCCGGATCGGCCAGGAGGTCGGAAAAATGCTGTGGCTTATAACCGACGCCGGGCGCGTCCGGCAGACGGTCGAAGCGAGGTGTGGTGGCGTCCAGCATTTATCAAACGTCCCTGCTGTGGTCGATTACGTGAAGCCTATCTAGCAGGAAATGCGCAGGATGGGGCGGAAACCCCACCCTGCGAAATCGGCGGTCCGGTCAGGACGGCAGGTCGCGGTCCAGAGCCTCGAGCGAACCCATGCGCGCGGTGCCGTCGGCCATCGCGGGCAGATCGATCTCGGTGCAGGTGCCGGCGTCGACGAGGGTCCAGGCGTTGCCCTGGTAATCGACGGTCGAGGAACCGGCGCAGGTGGTGCCGGGGCCGGCGGCGCAGTCGTTGGCGCCGGCGAGCGAAACGCCGTAGCACTTTTCTTTCGCCTGAGCGTGGGCGGTCGTGGTGGCAGTGGCGCTCAGCGCGGCAGCAACGGCACCGGCAACGGCAAGGGTCTTCATGGTGGTGGACATTCGAGATCTCCGATTTGTCGTTTCGTGTCGTGGTTTCAGCCGCGCTTTGCGGCACGACGTCAATTAAGACAGCGAAACTGACACAGCCAATAACGTGCCCGTGTGGCACGCGCCTGTGACGGGCTGAAACATACGAAAATGTGACTTGACGCGTGAGCCTGCGGCGGGCTGCCGCAGGCCCCTCGGCTAAACCACTGCCAACGCATGCTTTTCCGCCATATCGGGCGGCGTCGCCTCGGCGTCGAGCTGGTCGGCGATGGTGTTCAGCATCTCGACCCGGGTCTGTTTCTCGCCAAGCCGGCGGACCGAAACCGTCTGGTCGGCGACCTCTTTCATCCCGCAGGCCAGAATCACCGGCACTTTGGCGACCGAGTGTTCCCGCACCTTGTAGTTGATCTTTTCGTTGCGGATATCGGCCTCGGCCCTGAGCCCGCGCGCCTTCAGCGTTTCGACCACGTGGTGCACGTAATTGTCGGCGTCCGAGACGATGGACGCCACTACAACCTGCCGCGGCGCGATCCAGAACGGCAGCTTGCCGGCATAGTTCTCGATCATGATGCCGATGAAGCGTTCGAACGACCCGAGGATCGCGCGGTGCAACATCACCGGGCGGTGCCGCTCGCCATCGGCGCCGACATAGCTCGCATCCAGCCGCTCGGGCAGGTTGAAGTCGGCCTGGAACGTGCCGCATTGCCATTCGCGGCCGATCGCGTCGGTCAGCTTGAAGTCGAGCTTCGGCCCATAAAACGCCCCCTCGCCGGGGTCGAGTTCGAAGTCGTTGCGCACGCTGAGGATCGCGCTCTCCAGCGCCGCCTCGGCCTTGTCCCAAATCTCGTCCGATCCCACGCGCTGTTCCGGGCGGGTGGAGAACTTGATGTCGAACTTCGGAAAACCCGCGTCGCGGTAGATCGTCGACAGAAGCTCGATGAACTTGGCGCATTCGCTCTCGATCTGGTCTTCGGTGCAGAAGATGTGCGCGTCGTCCTGGGTGAAGCCGCGGACCCGCATCAGGCCGTGCAACGCGCCGTGCGGTTCGTAGCGGTGGCAGGACCCAAACTCTGCCAACCGCATCGGCAGGTCGCGGTACGACTTGATGCCTTGGTTGAACACCTGCACGTGGCAGGGGCAGTTCATCGGCTTCAGCGCGTTCATGCGCTTTTCGTTGGCGTGCTCTTCGTCGATCTCGGTGATGTACATATGCTCGCGGTACTTGTCCCAGTGACCGCTGGCCTCCCACAGCTTGCGGTCGACGACCTGGGGCGTCTTGATCTCGCGGTAGCCGGCCGCATCGAGGCGGCGGCGCATATAGTCTTCCATGATCCGGTAGACCGTCCAGCCGTCGGGGTGCCAGAACACCATGCCCGGCGCTTCCTCCTGGAAATGGAACAGTGACATCTCGCGGCCCAGACGCCGGTGGTCGCGTTTCTCGGCCTCTTCCAGGAAATGTAGGTACTGCTTCAGGTCATCGCGGTTTCTGAAGGCGACGCCGTAGATGCGCTGCAGCTGCGGGCGGTTTGAATCGCCGCGCCAATAGGCGCCGGCGACCTTCATCAGCTTGAACGCATCTGCCGGGACCTGCCCGGTGTGCTGCAGATGCGGGCCACGGCAGAGGTCCTGCCAGTCGCCATGCCAGTACATCCGGATCTGCTCGCCTTCCGGGATCGCCTCGACGAGTTCGACCTTGTAGGGCTCGTGGCTCTTCTTGTAGTGCAAGATGGCTTCGTCGCGGTCCCAAACCTCGGTCCGCACCGGATCGCGCGCGGCGATGATCTGCTTCATCCGCGCCTCGATGGCGCCGAGGTCGTCGGGCGTGAACGGCTCGGCCCGGTCGAAGTCATAGTACCAGCCGTTCTCGATCACCGGCCCGATGGTGACCTGCACCTCGGGCCAGATCTCCTGCACCGCGCGCGCCATGATATGGGCGAGGTCGTGGCGGATCAGTTCCATCGCCTGGGCGTCGTCCTGCATGGTGTGGATGGCGATCTTGGCGTCCGCTTCGATCGGCCATTGCAGGTCCCAATGCGCGCCGTTGACGGTGGCCGAGATCGCCTTTTTCTCCAGCGACTTGCTGATCGTCGCGGCGACCTCGCCAGGGGTCACGCCGGCATTGAAGTCGCGTGCATTGCCATCGGGAAAGGTCAGGGAAATCTGGGCCATCGGCCTGGTCTCCTCGTCGGTTCGGCGCCCACGGAACGCCCGGTTGCGGGTTATGTCGTGGGGGCTATGTGACGGCTGGGGGATGCGCCGTCAAGGGGACGAGCGACGATCAAGCGGATCTATCCCGCGGGGCTGAGGGACCCTGGCGGCTATGGTTATGCGCAGGTGCCGCGGGCGCGGCGGGTTGCGACGCAGGCAGTCGTGGCGTTCTGGCCAAGTGCTCACAACACGAACCCGCCCCGGGCACGGAATCAAGGGGCTCAGCCCCGCCGTGCCCATCGCCGCCCCGCCCGGGTAGGGTGGCGATTGGTCGAAACTGGCGCACCGCGTGAGGTTCTACGGACTCGACGACCATAAAGTGCTTCCGATCAAACGTTGGCTCGCCACCCCGCGGGTTGGCGATGGGCCCGGCTCCGCGCATTTGCTCCAATGTCCGCTCCAGGCGATTATGCCTCATCTAGCTATTTTCGAAGACGTTGCGGCTAGCGCGACCAAGCGATTTCGAAATCGCTTGAAGGAAGGCGTTTCGAAACGCCTTCCCACGCTTCGCTTCACCCGATCAGGCCTGCGCCAGCACCTGCCAGCCGATCAGCAAAGTGCAGACCCAGCTTGCGGTGAAGATGATCGGCCGGACCGGGAACCGGGCGAGGCCGCTGATCATGCCGGCGGCATGGATCACACGCAGCCAGAAGAACGCGACGCTGGCCCAAACCGTCACTGCGGTCGACACCTGCAGCACATGTGCCACCAGCACGATCACCGCAAAGGGCAGCATCTGCTCGATCAGGTTCAGATGCGCGCGATGGGCGCGGTGCACCCAGGCGGGCAGGGCGGTCAGGTCGGGCGGCCGGGTGAAGTCGGTGGTGTCGACGGCTTTTTGCACGTTGACCCCGACGATGTAGGGGATCCAGAGCGAGGCCGCCAAAAGCGCAGTCAGCACCAAATAGGTCAGTTCCAGGGTCATCCTACATGCCTCCCATCGGGGCCTTCAGCGGCTCGCCGGTTTCAAGGTAGCTTTTCAGCGACGAAAACTCGCGCGCCCAACCCTCGGCGACATCGTCCAGACCCGGCGGAATACCATAGTGTTCAAGCGTCAGCTTGCACATCGGACCCTCGACCTCGATCAGGTAGACGCAACGCGACGCAGGGGTGTCCGGGCCCAGCCATTTCGGCTCGAAGGTGGTTTCGATGCGCGATTTCGGGTCGAGTTTCAGCACCTTGGTTTCCAGCATCGAATTGCCGTCGGGTGTTTTGTAGACCACCGTGCCGCCCTCTGAATGGTCGCCTTCGACCGCCGACGCCATGAAATGGTAGGCCCCCATCTTCTCGGGGTCGGTCAATGCGTCCCACAAAGCATCTTGTGTGGTACGGATGAAGGTCTGCATCATGAAATCGGGTTTCTCGGTCATTTGGGCGGCTCCTTCTAATTTGGCCTTTAGATCAATCAGATGACGGGCCTGGGGTTTGGCGATTAAAGGCTCGATCCAGCGGTCGAGCACCTCTTGCAGGGGCACGGCATTCAGGTAGTGGTATTTGAACCGGCCCCGTTTTACGGACACGACGAGGCCCGAGGCTTCGAGCACCTTGAGATGCTTCATCACCCCGAACCGGGTCATCTCGAGCCCCTCTTCCAGCTCTTGCAGGCTTTGGCCGTCCTTCCGGCGCAGGCTGTCCAGAAGCACGCGGCGCGAGGGGTCGTTCAGGGCTTTGAAGATCGCGTCCATGGGGTGCTTATAAGTGACTAGATAGTCACGTGACAAGATAGTCACGTAAAGATTCTGGCCGCTCCCGGCTTGGAATTCCGGCCCGGGATGTGGCAAAGCGTTGAAAAGCCGAGGGACTTATGCAGCAGCCAGCCATTCTCGACACCCCCCAGGGCCGCCGGATCGCTTATCATCTGACCCGCGGCAAGGCGCCAACGGTGGTGTTTCTCGGCGGTTTTCGCAGCGACATGGAGGGCACCAAGGCGCTGCATCTCGAATCATGGGCGCGCGAACGCGGCCGTGCGTTCCTGCGGCTCGACTATTCCGGGCATGGGGCATCGTCGGGCGACTTCCTCGACGGCTGCATCGGCGATTGGGCCGAAGACGCGTATCAAACGGTCAGTGCAGTAACCGAGGGGCCGGTGCTGCTGGTCGGCTCGTCGATGGGCGGATGGATCGCGCTGCTCTTGGCGAAACGGCTTGCCCGGGTCGCCGGGCTGGTCGGCATCGCCTCGGCGCCCGACTTCACCGAGGTTTCGATGTGGGACGGGTTCGACGATGCGCAACGGGCCGAGCTTGCCGAAACCGGACAGGTCGCGTTGCCCTCGGACTATTCCGACGAGCCCTACATCATCACCAAGCGCCTGATCGAGGACGGCCGCAACCAGCTGGTGCTGCGCAGCCCGCTCGACCTGCCGTATCCCGTCCGCTTCCTACAAGGCACCGCCGATGCGGATGTCGAGCTGTCGGTCGCCCTGCGGCTGTTGGCGCACGTCACCGGGCCGGACATCCGCCTGACCTTGGTCAAGGACGCCGATCACCGGTTTTCCGAGCCTGGGAACCTCGCCCATATCGTGGCGAGCGTCGAAGAGGTCCTTTCCGGTGCGTAGCCTTGGTAAATGGCTGGGCCGGCTACTGTTGGCGCTGATCGTGCTGATCGCCGCGGCCTGGCTGCTGCTGCCGCCGGAGCCGGTCGATACCGAGATCGCTTTCGACACCGAACTCGGCGCCGGCGGCTTGGACGCGCATTTTGCCGCCGCCGAAGCCCGGTTCGGCGACATCACGCCGGGGGCTGAAAAGCGGGTGGTCTGGGCGGCGGCACCGGGGGCGCGCACCGACTGGGCGGTGGTCTACCTGCACGGCTTTTCAGCTACGTCGGAGGAGATCCGGCCGGTCCCGGATTTGGTGGCGCAGGCGCTCGGCGCCAACCTGATCTACACCCGGCTTGCCGGGCATGGACGCGGCGGCGCGGCGATGACCGAACCGGTGGCGGGCGACTGGCTGGAAGACGCGGCCGAGGCTTTGGCCGCCGCCCGGGCGGCCGGCGACAGGACCTTGGTCATCGCCACCTCAACCGGCGGCACGCTGGCGGCGCTGGCAGCGGTGCATCCGGATTTGAAGGACCAGCTCGATGCCATCGCTTTCGTCTCGCCGAATTTCGGCATCGTGAACGCGGCGGCCACGGTTCTCACCTGGCCCGGCGTACGCTGGTGGGGCCCGCTAATTGCCGGCCGCGAGCGGTCGTTCCAGCCGATGAACGCCGAGCACGAGGCATTCTGGACCACCCGCTATCCCACCGTCGCGCTGCTGCCGATGGCCGCGCTGGTGGCGCATACATATGCCCAGGATTTCTCTGAGGCGGGCGTGGCCGCCCTGTTTCTGTTCTCCGACGCCGATGCGGTGGTGTCGGCTGCGGCGATACGCGATGTCGCGGCCCGCTGGGGCGGCGCGGCGGATCTGGACGCGCTGACCCTGCCGCCCGGCAACGACCCCTACAACCACGTCATCGCCGGCGACATCCTCAGCCCCGGCATGACCACGCCGGTCGCCAAGCAGATCACAGGTTGGGTGCAGTCGCTGGGGCTTTGAGGCGCGGCGAGGGGGTTCTCGGGCCCGTCCAGAACGTTTCGCGACGCAAGCCGCTTTCGCAACGCGTTTCGAAACGCGTTTCTCAAGGCCCTTCGAAGGGCCTTTCGCTTCGCGCGTTGGACGGCGGCGACAGACCCAACCCGACCGACCCGGTTTCCGGCTGCAATCGCGGTGAACCCATCCACTCCGGCGGCATGCCGCGCCGCATTCGAACAATTTGCATACGTTTGCAAAAACCTGTTGAGGTGCCCGCCCGCGTCGCTATGTTGGGCGCGGTTTTCAGATGAGTCCCGGGGCCCCGGGGCGAATTTCGGGAGGGTGCGGCCCATGGCAGACTATCTCAAACGCGGCAAACCGGCCGAGGAACGGGCCGAGGATGACGCCAAGGTGCGCGGCATCGTCGAAGGCATCCTCGCCGAGATCGAGGCCCGCGGCGACGCGGCAGTGCGCGAGCTCAGCGCCAAGTTCGACACCTACGAACCGGCGGCGTTCCGGCTGACCGCCTCCGAGATCGAAGCGGCGATGCAGAAGGTCTCGGACCGCGAGATGGCGGACATTCGCTTCGCCCAGACCCAGATCCGCAACTTCGCCCAGGCGCAGCGCGATTCGATGACCGATGTCGAGGTGGAGACGATGCCGGGCGTGGTTCTCGGGCACAAGAACATCCCGGTGAATTCGGTGGGCTGCTACGTGCCCGGCGGCAAGTTTCCGATGGTGGCCTCGGCGCATATGTCGGTCCTGACGGCAAAGGTCGCGGGCGTAAAACGCATCGTCGCCTCTGCGCCGCCGGTCGACGGCGCGCCGCATCCGGCCATCGTGGCGGCGATGCACGAGGGCGGTGCGGACGAGATCCTGGTCCTGGGCGGCGTGCAGGCCGTGGGTGCGATGGCGATCGGGACGGAATCGATCGCGCCGGTCGACATGCTGGTGGGGCCGGGCAACGCCTTCGTGGCGGAGGCCAAGCGCCAGCTCTTTGGCCGGGTGGGCATCGATCTCTTCGCCGGCCCGACCGAGACCTGCGTGATCGCCGACGACACCGTCGATGGCGAGATCTGTGCCACCGATTTGCTCGGCCAAGCCGAACACGGCTACAACTCGCCCGCCGTGCTGATCACCAATTCGCGCAAGCTCGCCCAGGACACGATGGCCGAGATCGACCGGCTCTTGAAGATCCTGCCCACCGCCGAGACCGCGCGGGTCAGTTGGGACGAGTATGGCGAGGTGATCCTGTGCGCCGATTACGATGAAATGCTGGCGGTCTCAGAGGAGGTGGCGAGCGAGCACGTCCAAGTGATGACCGACCGCGACGACTGGTTTCTCGACAACATGACCAATTACGGCGCGCTGTTTCTGGGCCCGCGCACCAACGTGGCCAACGGCGACAAGGTGATCGGCACCAACCACACCCTGCCGACGAAGAAGGCGGGGCGCTATACCGGCGGGCTTTGGGTCGGCAAGTTCCTGAAAACCCACAGCTATCAGAAGGTGCTGACAGATGATGCAGCGACCATCGTGGGCGAATACGGCTCGCGGCTGTGCATGCTGGAAGGCTTCGTCGGCCATGCCGAGCAGTGCAATGTCCGGGTGCGCCGCTACGGCGGGCTGAACGTGCCCTATGGCGAGGGCGCGCCCTATCGCGAAGCGGCGGAATAGTGGGTTCGAATTGGCCTACGGCCAATCCGACCGGCTGGGGGGCTGTCTGCCCCCCAGACCCCCCGAAGATATTTCCGGCCAGATGAAGGAGCCATGGACGTC